>Ga0302215_10002891_pt1 | contig 11712 bp, 3 predicted proteins | sample II_Fen_N3_1_FD_194580 | JGI IMG/M metagenome (GOLD analysis project Ga0302215, IMG submission 194580) | Peat permafrost microbial communities from Stordalen Mire near Abisko, Sweden - II_Fen_N3_1 | ecosystem: Environmental > Terrestrial > Soil > Wetlands > Permafrost | place: Sweden: Abisko... | reverse complement strand
TTCACAAACGATTCTTGCACTGCCTATCCGGCATTGACCTGTTTGTCGGCTACATTTAATCCGGCTCTTTCAAAGGCTTATGGTATTGCCATTGGCGAAGAAGCCCGCTACCGCCGAAAAGACATTCTGTTGGGACCCGGTGTGAATATTTACCGTACGCCAATGAATGGTCGTAACTTTGAGTACATGGGCGAAGACCCCTATTTGGCTTCGGTTATGGTTGTTCCTTACATACAGGGTGTGCAGCAAAACGGTGTGGCTGCTTGTGTAAAACATTATGCACTCAATAATCAGGAAGAATGGCGCGGGCATATCAATGTAAACCTAAGCGACCGGGCTTTGCACGAAATTTATTTACCGGCTTTCAAAGCTGCTGTAGAAGAAGGGAAAGTGTGGTCGATCATGGGATCGTACAACCAATTGCGTGGCGAACATTGCTGTCATAACGATTTGCTGTTGAATAAAATTCTGAAGGGTGAATGGAAATTTGATGGCGCTGTGGTGACCGACTGGGGTGGAGCGCATGATACTAAACAAGCTGCCATGAATGGACTCGATATTGAAATGGGAAGTTATACCAACGGGCTAAGTTCAAAAGCCGCTTTTGGTTACCAAGATTATTTTCTGGCACAACCATTCCTCAAAATGCTTAAAACCGGCGAAGTTCCTGCTTCGGTTTTGGATGATAAAGCGCGTCGCGTTTTGCGATTGATCTTCCGCACTGCCATGACTCCAAATCGCCCTTATGGACGTTTTGTTTGTGAAGATCATAGTGTGACTGCACGCAAGGTTGCTGAAGAAGGAATTGTTTTATTGAAAAACGACAAGCAATTTTTCCCTGTTCCGGCGGGTAAATACAAGAAGATTGCTGTTATCGGTGAAAATGCAACCCGCAGCGTAACCGAAGGCGGCGGATCATCAACCTTGAAAGTGAAATATGAAGTTTCTCCTTTGAAAGGATTAATTGCCAAATATGGCAAAGATCACGTTGTTTACAGTATGGGTTATGCTTCAGGTCCGTCGTTGTACGACCGTGAAGAACCATCGAAATTAAATACGGAGGCTTTGTTTAATGAGGCTGTTGAGACCGCAAAAAATGCTGATGTAGTTTATTTTATTGGCGGGTTGAACAAGAATCATTTTCAGGATGCCGAGGGTGGAGACCGCAAACAATACGGGTTACCTTTTGGACAAGACAAATTGATTGAAGCCATTCTGAGAGTAAATAAAAATGTGGCGGTGATCCTGTTGAGCGGAAACGCTGTGGCTATGCCTTGGGCAAAGGATGTTCCGGCCATTGTGCAAAGCTGGTATTTGGGTTCCGAAGGTGGAAATGCCATTGCCAATGTGTTGAGCGGCGATGTAAATCCAAGTGGAAAGCTGCCATTTACGTTTGCAACTAAACTAAACGATTACGGTTCTCATTCGTTTGGCAAAATTGCTTATCCGGGCGACAGCATTAATGAAATCTACAAGGAAGATATTCTGGTAGGCTACCGTTGGTTCGATACCAAGAAGATCAAGCCTTTGTTCCCATTTGGTTACGGACTTTCGTACACCACGTTTGAATACGGAAAGATAGCTGCGGATAAAAAACAATACGCTGCCGACGAAACTGTCAAAGTCTCGTTTACGGTAAAAAACACAGGTAAAGTAGCTGGTTCGGAAGCCGTTCAGGTGTATGCTTCGCAGACTAAAGCATCAGTCGTTCGCCCGGCCAAGGAGTTGAAAGCATTCAAAAAGGTATTCCTGAAAGCCGGCGAATCACAAACTGTAGAGTTGGAAGTGAAAGTAAAAGACCTGGCATTCTATAACGACAAAACACAAACCTGGACGGTGGAATCGGGAGAATTTGTACTTTGTAATGCTGCTTCGGCAGCCGATGTAAAAAGTGCAGTGAAGATTCAGGTGAAATAAAAATTATTCCTAACGTTTTCACTAAACAGAAATGTTTCTTTCAGCCGGGCATCTGGATTTTCAAATTGCGATGCCCGGTTGTTTATTTATAAACTCGAACTTGCCTCTTAACTGCACGAAAGCTAGAGCCTTTTGCCGAACATGGTTGAAGGATTATTTACACTATGGGGAACATGGATTAGAAAAAATATTAATTACGAAAATAGTCCCGCTTTGGAAACATATCAATACTGCTTTGTCTGGTACAAAAGAATAATTTTGTACCTTGCTTTTTAAAAAGGAAATATTATTCAAAAATCACATCAATAAAACAATGAATCTTCAAAAGCTAAGTTTAAAAGAGAAAGTTGGTTATGCACTTGGCGATGGTGCCGCTAATATCGCCTGGCGTGGTGTAGCCACGTTTTTATTTATTTTTTATACCGATGTTTTTGGGCTGAATCCCGCGGTGGTAGGTGTGCTTATGCTCATTGCCCGATTCGGCGATGGCATTATTGATATTGTGATGGGCGTTATCTGCGACCGTACAAATTCAAAATACGGCAAATTCCGTCCCTGGATATTGTGGACAGCCATACCGCTCGGCATAACATTGTCCCTGCTATTTACCACTCCAAAATTAGACCCGACAGGAAAAATAGTGTATGCTTATGCTACTTACCTCTTGTTTTTCCTGATTTATACGGCAAACAACATTCCTTATGGCGCTTTGATGGCCGTAATGACCCCCGACGATAAAGAACGTACAAGCCTCGGTTCGTACCGCATGGTGGGCGCATTTACCGGTGGCATGGTTGTTCAGGGAGCTTTGTTGTTTTTGGTCGCACACTTTGGAAATATTAATCCAACAATTAATGTCGATAAATTGGATGCGAAAAAATATGAGGTAACCGTGTCGACTAACGAGGATGTCAAAAATGTAAATATTAAAACGAAAGATGGGATTGCGCTGTTCACTTGGGTAAATCCTGGAAAGGCTGACAGTCTCAACACTCCTACGCAAGGCAAAAGCTTTTCGATGGAAGCTCAAAAAAAATATTCGTTTATTGTAGCCGGTGAAGAAAACCTTGAGGCGACTAAAATATCCATCATCGATCAGAAAAAAGGGTATAGCAATTCAATTTATATTTTGTCGGTGTTTTTAGCTTTGTTCCTGATGATAACATTCGCTACCACAAAAGAACGGGTTAAACCTCCCCGGGAACAAGAAACAAGTCTGGGCAAGGATTTGAGAGATCTTGTCAGGAACAAACCGTGGGTCATCCTGCTTTTCATTGGATTGCTTTTCAACGTTTACAACTCAATCAAACAAGGCATTGTGGTGATCTATTTCAGCCACTATTTGCATAATCAGTTGTTGGCAGCTTCGTTTATGGTTGGGTTAATGCTTGCATCAATTGCCGGTGCTATGGTTACTTCTCCTTTGGGAAAACGATTCGGTAAACGTAACCTGTTTATTTCAGCCCTTATTTTCTCGGGCGTTGTCAATGCATTGCTTGCTTTTTGCAGTCCCGGAAATACAATCGGTATTTTCACCATTGGTATCATCTCCGAGTTTGGTGCTGCGATATTCCCAACCCTTTTCTTTGCCATGCTTGGTGACTCAGCCGACTATTCAGAGTTTAAAAATGGACGAAGAGCTACCGGACTTATTTACTCAGCCGGTTCTTTCTCAACGAAATTCGGAGGTGGTATTGCAGGTGCTATTATTGGATTTGTATTAGCAGCATTCCATTACAATGGACAAGATGCTATTGCCATTCAGGGTGCAGTTCCGGGTATCGTTATGCTTATGAGTTGGATTCCAACCATTGTTGCCCTCATTGCCGCAGGTGTCATGACGCTTTATCCGCTTGATCAAAAGAAAATGGATGAAATCACCATTGAATTAAGTAACAGAAGAGCCAAAGAATTAGCAAAACAATAAATTAAAAATTAAATATACTGTATGCAATACGGACATTTCGATGACAGCCGACGTGAATACGTCATTACCAATCCGCGCACTCCGTGGCCCTGGATTAATTACCTCGGCAATGAGGACTTCTTCAGTTTAGTTTCTAACACCGGTGGTGGATATTCTTTCTACAAAGATGCCAAGTTCCGCCGCATTACCCGTTACCGTTACAATAACGTTCCGATGGATAGTGGTGGTAAGTATTTTTACATCAACGATGGCGAATCGGTATGGAGTCCGGGCTGGAAACCTTGCAAAACGGAATTGGACAGCTACGAATGCCGCCACGGAATGAACTACACCACTATTAAAGGGGTGAAAAATGGGGTAGAAGCAGAGGCTTTGTATTTTGTGCCGTTGAAAACATGGGCTGAAGTACAAAAATTGACGCTTCGCAATACCACCAACGAAGTAAAAACGCTGAAAATTTTCTCTTTCGTTGAATGGTGTTTGTGGAATGCCGCCACCGATATGGAAAACTTCCAACGCAACTTCTCTACCGGCGAAGTGGAAATTGAAGATTCGGTGATTTACCACAAAACGGAATACAAAGAACGTCGCGATCATTTTGCATATTACTCGGTAAACGAACCGATGCAGGGTTACGAAACCGACCGCGAAACATTCTTTGGCTTGTACAATGGTTTCGACGAACCGCAAACCGTTCTCGAAGGTGCTCCCCGCAATTCGGAAGCACACGGATGGTCGCCCATTGCTTCGCATTATGTGGAAGTGACGCTGCAACCCGGCGAATCAAAGGATTTGGTGTACGTGTTGGGTTATGTAGAAAATGCTCCTGAAGAGAAATGGGAAAGCAAAAATATCATCAATAAAACCAAAGCAAAAGCTACCATTGCCCGTTTTGATACGGCTGCCAAAGTAGATGCAGCATTGGCTGAATTGAAAGCTTATTGGGATAACTTGTTGAATGTATTTACCGTGAAAACAGGCGAGGATAAACTCGACCGCATGGTAAACATTTGGAATCAGTACCAATGTATGATTACCTTCTGTTTCTCCCGTTCGGCTTCATTCTTCGAAAGCGGTATTGGCCGTGGAATGGGCTTCCGCGATTCCAATCAGGACTTGGTGGGCTTCGTTCATCAAATTCCGGAACGCGCCCGCGAACGTATCATCGACATTGCTTCAACGCAATTCCCCGATGGCGGTTGCTATCACCAATACCAACCGTTGACCAAAAAAGGTAACAACGAAATTGGCCAAGGTTTCAACGATGACCCGATGTGGTTGATTCTTGGAACAACAGCTTATATCAAAGAATCGGGTGACTTTACTATTTTGAACGAACCGGTTCCGTTCGACAACGAAGCAGGCTCGGAAGTATCGCTCTTCCACCACCTTACCGTTTCGTTCGATCACGTGGTGAATAACCTCGGACCTAAAGGTTTGCCATTAAGCGGTCGTGCCGATTGGAACGATTGTTTGAACCTGAACTGTTTCTCAAACGATCCGAACGAAAGCTTCCAAACTACCGAAAATAAATCGGAAGGCAGCCAGGCGCAAAGTTTGATGATTGCCGGACTGTTCGTGGTGTATGGACGCGATTATGTGGAACTGTGTAAAGTGCTTGGCAAAACGGAAGAAGCTGTCCGTGCCCAAAAACATATCGATGCGATGGTGGAAGCCATCAAAGTGAATGGTTGGGATGGCGAATGGTTCTTGCGTGCATATGATTATTATGGAAACAAAGTAGGTTCCAACGAAAACGAAGAAGGTAAAATCTTTATCGAATCGAACGGTTGGTGTACAATGGCCGGAATTGGTCTGGAAGAAGGCATGGTGGCCAAAGCTCTTGACTCTGTAAAGGAACGATTAGACAGTGAACATGGAATTGTACTCAACAATCCGGCTTATACCAAATACTATATCGAATACGGCGAAATCTCCAGTTATCCTCCTGGATACAAGGAAAATGCAGGTATTTTCTGCCACAACAATCCTTGGATTATCATTGGCGAAACAGTTCAGGGACGTGGTGACCGTGCTTGGGAGTATTTCCGCAAAATATGTCCTTCGTACACCGAGCATATCAGCGACTTGCATAAAGTGGAACCTTACGTGTATGCCCAAATGATTGCCGGAAAAGATGCTTTCAAACCGGGTGAAGCTAAAAACTCCTGGTTGACCGGAACGGCAGCCTGGAACTATTATGCCATTTCGCAATATATCCTGGGTGTACAACCTACATACGCTGGTTTGCGGATTGAACCTTGTATTGCTCCTGAATGGAAAGGATTTACTGTAAAACGTCAGTTCCGTGGTGCAACTTACGAGATTGAGGTGAAAAACCCGAACGGAGCGATGAAAGGTGTAAAATCATTGACCGTTGATGGCAAAGCCATTGAAGGGAATATCATTCCATTGATGCCTGCAGGTGCTAGCTATAAGGTGGAAGTGGTGATGTGAAAATTGAAATAACAACGCTATAAAAAACAGGCGTAGTTTCTCTTTTCTTGAGAAATTACGCCTGTTTAATATTTAGTTTGACTTTACATGCCCGATAATCAATTAGTTTATTGTTATTTTTAAAATAAAATTACTGTAATAGAAAGAAACACCTTCTTCCTCCAAGTCTATTGAATCCGACAATGTGCCTAGTTCCTATGTTTAGCAAAGCGTAATCTGCCATGGGTCTGCAGGCCTTGGACTCAAAACCAATACCCCCGGTTTGACCTTGAAACAGGTAAATCGGCATTCTTATCTATCAGCTCCCTGAAGCCAATTTTTCACAACATTTGTTTCAAAAAAACCATTCCGCCGCCAAGGAGTAATCGCTTTGCTGGTGTATGATATATCGAAGTCCATAGGTTCGAATTATCTATTGCTACTCATTAGAATTTAGCTCACAAAAATAATGATTTTTCTATTGCGGAATCTGGGTTAAATGCATAAAGCCCCGGACTGTGAATAGGAATCAACGGTCATAACAGAAGGGTGAAATTTTAAACAAGTAACACATATAGTTTTAAAGTGGATTTCATTTTTTTCGGATCGAAGATCCTACCAACCAGTACAATCCATTCATCTAATATTTCAACTTATGTCTGATTTACCAAACTGTACGAAACTGAATGTCACCAATTGGTCGTAGGTCTTATATTTATGACAATTTTTGTCGCTTTGACATTTTCGTACAGAATTACAAAGTATAAAAATTGGGACTAAATCTAAAACATGTAGGATGACTGTTTTTATTTATTATTTTTGCGGCACCTGTGGAGTTTCATTATTTTGTGTGTTTTGAATCGACTGCAAAAATATGTGATTATCAGGAATTTAATATTTTAAAGTTTTCGATAGTAATATCTTACCTTATTTTTTGATATATCAATTTTTTGTATAAAACCTGTTGATAAAGAAATCGTTTCTTTGTAATTTGTAAGTAGTCTAAAAGATTTTGCTGAAAAATTACAGTCATACTTTTTGGAATGGATAGATATTGTTTGAGTAGGATATTTATTAGTAGGTTGGTTTAGAACGATTGTTCCTTGGTTGATTAATCTCAGCAATTAAGTTTGTCGAAAAGTGACTAGATAATTAGAATAAATACTTATGAGCAGCAGAATTTCTATAAAGCTTATTTTTTTTATATTTATATGCTTATTTTTTCAAAGTGCTTATAGTCAGATAAACGTAGCTGGGTCGAGCGGTGCGGATGGATCGTATACTCGACTGGGATTGGCTTTTGCAGCTATAAACGGTTCAGCTCAAACGGGTAATAACATTAATATTACTATTTCCGGCTCTACTACCGAAACGACAAGTGCAGTTCTGAACGCCGGAGCTTGGACGAACGTAAATATCTACCCGACAGCTTCGGGCTGTTCCATTACTGGAAGTCTGGATGTACCACTTATTGATTTAAATGGAGCTGCAAATGTTACTATTGACGGCCGGATCAACACGACCGGATCAACACCAAGCCTAATTATTACAAATACTGCGGCTACAACCAATGCTTCCACTATTCGTTTCATTAGCGATGCAAATGCCAATTCTATTCAATATTGTACTATCAAAGGCTCTGAAAGAAGTGCTACATCGGGTATTATCTTCTTCTCAACCGCCTCTACCACCGGAAACGATAATAATATAATTGACAGTAACAATATTACCAATGCTGCCGATGCCAACAGACCGCTAAATGCTATATATTCATCAGGAACGACTGGTTTTGAAAATAGTAATATAACGATTAGCAATAATAATATCTACGATTTCATCAATAGGTCAACTGCTTCAAATGGTATAAACTTGGCAGCAAGCACCACTACTTGCACTATTACAGGCAATAGCCTGTACGAAACTGCTTCATTTGTGCCGACTGTATCAGTGGCTTATATGGGCATTTATCTCAATAATACAACTTCGGGAAATGGATTTATCATAACCAATAACTACATTGGGGGTCAGGCGGCTGGCTGTGGCGGAAGTGCGTGGACAAAAACAAATGTATTTAACAGTAATTTTACCGCTATCAACCTAAGCGTAGGCACCACTACTGCCACAAGCGTTCAGAATAATGTTATTCAGAATTTCGCATGGAGTAATTCTGCAGCAGTTAACTGGACGGGCATTAATGTAACAGCCGGAAACGTAAATGTTGGTACTGTCACTGGAAATACAATCGGAGCTTCCACCGGCACTGGTTCAGTGGTTGTTGCGGGTGGTGCAACAGCTACTAATGTGTATGGAATTAATATTTCATCGACAGGTACGGTGGATTGTGAAAACAATATAATCGGTTCAATCACTGCCGATAATGGATCGACACTAGCTTCCAACCTTTACGGAGTAAATAAAACCGGATTGGGAACAACCATTATCAGCAACAATATCATTGGTAGTACTACTACAGCCAATAGTATCAACGCCAACTCGGCCAGTACGGCAAATGCGCAGTATGTTTACGGGATTTATTCCAGTGGTAGCGGAACGGTTACAATAAACACTAACACCATTGCCAACCTGACCAACGGAACTACCAACACCACAGCCGCAACACTCGGATTGATAAATGGAATTTGCTCAACAAATGGTGCCAATACCATTTCCAATAATTCAATCCACGATTTGACCATTGGCAATGCCAACAATACGGCTACGAATACGGCTTCGGTTGGCGGAATTGTGCTTACTGGAGCAACCCTTCGAACCGTTAGCGGAAATGCCATTTACAATTTGTCCAATACTTACAGTGCTTTTGTAGGGAGTATTGTAGGGCTGTATTTTTCGGGAAGCATAGGTGCAAACATTGTTTTAGGCAACTTTATTTACGGGCTATCGGTGAACTCGGCTTCTGCCGCAGCTTCGGTATATGGACTGAAAATACTTTCGGGAACTACGACTTATTATAACAACATTATCAACTTGGGTGGAACTACCGCCACAACTATTTATGGTATCTACGACTCCGGAGTAGGTTCGCAAACCTGTAATCTGTATTTCAATACGGTATACATCAGTGGTACGCCAACGTCAACTACTTATAAATCATATTGTTTGTATAGCAATTCAAATGCAAATACGCGTAATTTCAGGAATAATATTTTTAGCAATGCCCGTTCGAGTGCCGGAGGAGCAAGTTTGCATTATGCGGCTTATTTTAATTATGCCGTAAATACAAATCTGACCTTGGATAATAACGATTATTTTGCATCGGGTACGGGCGGTGTGTTAGGATATTATAACGCTCTTGATGTAACAACTCTACCACTTATCAGCGGAAAAGATGTACTCAGCGTATCGGTCGATCCGCAGTTTGCAAATGCCGGTGGAACTACTGCTACCGATTATGCTCCTGGTGCTAGTGTTATTCGGGGAGTAGGAGGCACTGGAATAACGGCTGATTACGCTGGAACAACACGAAAACCAACTCCCACGATGGGTGCTTTTGAAGGAACACTTTTTTATAACGTGGAAGTTTGGGTGTCGGGGACTTTGCAAGGGGAATATACTTCAGTTACAGCAGCATTTAACGCGATTAATCTTGGTGCACATACCGGAGCTATTGAAATTAAGTTGAAAGCAAGTACGATTGAAACTGCTTCGGCTGTGCTTTATCAAAATGGATATGGTAGCGTTTCAAGCTATACTTCGGTCAGCATTTATCCAACCGTTTCGGGACTTTCAATCAGTGGAAATCTTGCAACTCCATTAATTGACATGAACGGAGCTGATAACGTTATTATCGATGGGCGCGTAAATGCAACAGGAACAACACCCGATTTGATAATTACAAATACAAGTGTCACAGCCGGAGCATCCACCATTCGGTTTATTAATGATGCCAGCACCAATGTAGTTAATTATTGTACGATGGAAGGCTCTAGCACAAGTGCTACTTCGGGAGTCATCCTGTTTTCAACTACTACTGGAACAACTGGAAATATCAACAATACGATTGACAATAACAATATCACTTGCTCGACCGATGCCAATCGCCCGATAAATGCCATTTACTCGGCTGGAACTGCTACTTATGTAAATAGTGGATTAGCCATTACGAATAATAATATTTTCAATGTTTTTAGTCGTTCAACTGCTTCGTATGGCATAAACCTCGCAGCAAACACCACAACTTGTACAATCACAGGGAATAGTTTGTACGAAACTGCTTCGTTTGTACCGACTGCTTCGGTGGCATATATCGGTATTTATATCAATAATACTTCAGGTAATGGATTTACAGTGAACAACAACTATATCGGTGGTCAGACTATGTTGTGTGGTGGAAGTGCATGGACAAAAACAAATGCTTTTAATAACACTTTCACAGCTATCAACCTAAACGTGGGAACTACAATAGCTACAAGTGTTCAAAATAATGTTATTCAGAATTTTGCGTGGAGCAATTCGGGTGCGGCATCTTGGACTGGCATAAATGTCACAGCCGGAAATGTGAATATTGGTACTGTCACCGCTAATACAATTGGATCTGCTACGGGCATCGGCTCAATTGTTGTTATGGGTAGCGCAACGGCAACCAATGCGTATGGAGTTAACATTGCTTCAACCGGAACAGTGGACTGTGAAAACAATATAATAGGCTCAATTACTGCTGACAATGCATCAACTTTCGCCTCCAATTTTTACGGAATAAATAAAACTGGATCTGGAACAACTACCATAACCAATAACACAATAGGTAGTACAACTACAGCCAATAGTATCATTGCCAACTCGGCTAGTACGGCAAATGCACAGTCTGTTTACGGCATTTACTCCAGTGGTAGCGGAGCTGTTACAATAAACGCCAACATCATTTCCAACTTGACAAACGCAACTACCAACACAACCGTTGCTACAACGGGAGTGGCGAATGGAATTACAGCTACATCCGGCATAACAACCATTAGCAACAACTCCATTCATGATTTGACTATTTCCAACGCAAATAACACTTCTACGAATACGGCTTCTGTGGGTGGTATTGTGCTTACAGGTGCAACACTCAAAACGGTTACCGGCAATACTATTTATAACTTATCCAACAGTTATGCTTCGTTTGCCGGAAGTGTCATTGGATTGTATTTTACCGGTAACGCCGGAGCTAACAACGTTTATAATAATTTCATTTACAGTTTGTCGGTGAATTCGTCTACTACTGTTGCTTCTGTATTTGGACTAGAAATTGCGGCAGGTGCAGCTACTTATTACAATAATATTATTAACCTTGGTGGCACAACCGCTACAACGCTTTACGGTATTTATGACACAGGTGCCGCTGGTCAAACTTGTAATTTGTATTTCAATACAGTGTATATTGGAGGTAGTTTAGGTAGTGGTATTAGCAATAAATCATATTGTTTATATAG
>Ga0302215_10002890_pt1 | contig 11713 bp, 4 predicted proteins | sample II_Fen_N3_1_FD_194580 | JGI IMG/M metagenome (GOLD analysis project Ga0302215, IMG submission 194580) | Peat permafrost microbial communities from Stordalen Mire near Abisko, Sweden - II_Fen_N3_1 | ecosystem: Environmental > Terrestrial > Soil > Wetlands > Permafrost | place: Sweden: Abisko... | reverse complement strand
ACCCCATCCGAACAAATCGTAGCTTACGCAGGATGCACCCATGCGCGCTAGTGTTCCGAAACGGGTTTGCTCGTCTTTGTTGTAGCGTCCACCGCCCCAATGCCCGTTGGGACAAAGAATCAGTGCATGTTTGCCTTTCGTCAGTGGGTTGTAAATGGATCCGCAAACATATAATCCGGGTAATGTTTCTATAGCAAAATTTTGCACCGAATAGCCGTCGTAATTCCTGATTTTCGATAATATTGGTTTTGAATGTACACGTTTGGCAAGTACTGAATCAATCTGTAATAGTTGGCGAAACTCCTTTTTCAAGGCCACGCGACGAACACTCCAGGCAGCCGAATCAGAATACAACCCGTTGAGATAAGTCAACAGCTTCTTGCCATCTTCGGGCACACGACGTGGATATTCGTAAGCTTTAATTTTGTAGGTTTTTTCGTCCTGCTTTGCAAACTTATAATCGTAAAGCGACAGCACATTGGTCAGCGATTCCTCCACCGAATACGGACGAATACGGAAATCGGCAAACGGAACTACTTTTCCGGTTGTGTCAGCGTCGTATTTTAACTTTACATTGAATCGGGTGCCAATTTCCCGCAACACCTGTCCTAACGGTTTGGCAAATTGGGTTTCGTAGGTTTGGGCAGAAAGGGAAACGCTGATAAATAATAAAAACAGCCCCCTGAATCCCCCAAAGGGGGACTTGAAGAATGTGTGTTTCTGATTTTTCATTTCTGTATTTTTTAATTTAGACTAACTAAAAGTCCCCCTTTGGGTGATTCAGGGGGCTGGTGTTTCTAACTTCACCCCATTCACATACACATCCATCATTTTGATGTGTTTGTAGTTTTGGAAAACACATTTCTGCTTGGCTGTGATGTTGATATTGGTAAATGTGATATTCGAAATGGGCGATTCTTCCAGTCCACGGATTTTAATCGGAATAAGCACGTCCGAGCCGGTCACATTGTTGATATTAATATTGCGAAAAATGGGCGTACGTTCACTCAGTGGCTCGGCCGGCATTTTGGTATAAAGCATATCCAGTGTGATGGCTTCCTCTTTGATGTTGCGCATCACGATATTATCTACCTGAATGTCTTCCACTACGCCACCTCGTCCGCGTGTGGATTTGATGCGGATACCACGATCCGTTCCATCGAAAACGCAGTTGCTGATAGTTACTTTTTTTACACCACCGCTCATTTCGGATCCAATCACCACTCCGCCATGTCCGGCCAACATGGTACAGTTAGTAATGGTGATATTTTCATTAGCCCAACCCAGTTTGCGTGCTTGGAGGTCGCGTCCACTTTTCAGTGTGATACAATCGTCACCTACCGAAATATGGCAGTTGGAGATATGCACATAGCGGCACGATTCAGGGTTAATACCGTCGGTATTTGGCGAGAGCGGATTGGCAATAGTTACACCATCTACCACAATGTTTTCGCAAAATTCAGGATTAATGGTCCAGAATGGTGAATTGATAATTTTAATGCCTTGTATTCTTATGTTTTTACAACGAATAGGTTGGATAAACGGCGGACGGAAAAAACGGCGTTGCAAAGCATCGGCATAATCCTGATTAATCTCTGCCCCAATGGCTTTTGCATCGTTTACTTTGTCCCACATGGGTTGATATTTGTTTATATCACGTTTGCCATTGTCTTTCATATCCACAATGACCCGAAAGAATTCGTCCCACCATTTTTTACCCTGACCGTTGATGGTTCCTTCGCCTTTAATAGTGATATTTTCGGCATCTACAGCATAAATCAATGGTGAGAAGCTTTTCATCATAATACCCTCGTGACGCATTTCCACATAAGGTAAATAATCCTCGAAATTGTCCGAAAACAAGAGTGTAGCTCCGGCTTCCAATTCAATGGTGATATTGCTTTTTAGCTTGATAGAACCTGTGAGGTAGGTTCCTGATGGGAAAAACAGGGTTCCGCCTCCGTGTTCATTTAAGCGGTCGATGGTGCTGTTGATTAATATGGTATTGATTTTAGATCCATCGGTACAGGCACCGGCTGCAGCCATATCTACGCGTTCGGCAAATACGGAAACAGAAAAAAACAATAAGAGGAAAAGCCCCCTAAATCCCCCGAAGGAGGACTTTAAAAAGCTATGTGTTTTGATTTTCATTATGATGTATATTATAATTAGGATTATTTATAAGTCCCCCTTCGGGGGATTTAGGGGGGCTGTAAAAGTATAATTACCACTGCTCACTTTCTTGGGCTCTTTTTCACCGGGCATATAAACGTCTGCCGAACTATTGACAGGAATAGTCACCTTAAGTTTAAAGGTATTACCTTCTTTTATCCATTCCACAGCCACTTTTCCATATAATGTTTGTGTAAATGCTTTTACAAATTTCAAATCGCCAACGGGTTCGGGTTTGATAATCATATGTTTCATGCCCGGCTGTTTCGGGTCGGCCTGAATGCCAGCTAACGATGCAAAAAACCATTCGTCGATTTGCCCCAACATAAAGTGATTCCACGATGCTCCCTGACGTGGATCCCACTGCTCGGTAAGCGTGGTGGCGCCATATTTTAGTTGAAAACCGTAACCCGGCGCTTCTTCGTGGTTAAACATTTTGTACATCAAATCATTCAATCCATTGGTGGCCAATGTTTGGAACAAATAGCGGTTGCCAATATCGCCTGTGGTGAGACGGTTTCCGTGTTCTTTAATGTCCTTCACCAGATTATCCAATACCGCCTGACGGTTAGCAGACTCCACAATATCCATATAAATGGCCAACGCATTCGCAGTCTGGCTTCCTGTGGAATATTGGTTGGTTTCAGTATTTAAAAACTTTGTGTTCAATATTTTACGAACTTCTTCGGCTAAAGTGGCATAATGAGCAGCATCGTAGTTGTTACCCACCATTTCGGCTGATTTTACCATGTATTTCAATGCGTAAAAATAATAAGCTGTTGCCACAAAAGGCACCGGCGTATTGCGCGCAAATCCGGCTTTGTAGTTGCCATAATCGTACCAGTCACCAAGGCCAAACGACAACACATGATTGTTGGTACGGGAAGTCAGATAATCCACCCAACGGCGCATCGGTTGGTAATTATTTACAATTAATGACGAGTCACCATAAAATTCATAATACATCCACGGCATAATCATAATGGAACTACCCCATTCGGGCGACACGCCAAAATCATCAAATCCATTTTTACTGCCAAAAATATTATACATTGGAGCAATGGACGAAACCGAACCGTCGGGCTGTTGAGCATCCACCATATCCTGCATGATTTTAGGCATAAACTCCTTTAAATCGTAATTGTACAACAACACCGGCCCATTCAGGTGTAATTGTTCTATCCAGCCCAATTTTTCGCGCTGCGGACAGTCGGTAAACACGCCCTGCATATTGCTCCGTACGGCTTTTTGAATCAAAGTGTGCGTTTTGTTGAACAGCTCATTGGAACACTCAAAGCTGGAAATTTGCGGAGCGGAATTATACACAAAACAGGATTTGATATCTTTCAATACTGCCAGTTTGCGTGGATTTTTATCGCCTTTCAACACCGCACCTTCCACTTGGATATATTTAAATCCGTAGTACGAAAAGCGCGGATGCCAGGTTTCGTCGCCGGTGCCTTTCAGCACATAAGTGTAAAAATGAGGTCGTCCGGTTTGGCGCTGATCCACCACACCTTCGGGAAAAACGGTTTCGCCCACATAAATGGTAATCGTATCGCCCCGCTTGCCGTTGACGGTGATTTGCGGAAAACCGGCCAGATTTTGAGCCATATCGAACACCATAGCCGATTGATCTACTTTGCGTTTGGAACGAATAGACGAACTGTCGCACTCAGCTTTGGTGAGTTTTTTTACCGATTTATAAGGCAACTGCTCCATGATTTTTATCGGATAGCCTTTTTGAGGCGTCAGTTTGCCTTTCTGAGGTTCCTGAATCACAACCGATTTCCATGCTGTATCATTGAATCCGGGAGCATCCCAGCCTTTTTGCTCCAATCGGGCATCGTAGTCTTCGCCTCCGTAAATATCGTTGAAAGTAATGGGACTGAACGCATATTTCCAACTTTTGTCAGAAACAATTTCGTCGGTGGAATTATCGCTATAACGAATAATCGTTCTGAAAAGCAGCGTAGGCGCTCCAAATGACACTTTCAGCTTGCTGTAACGACCGCCCTGCGCGTTGAAAAACCCATTTCCCAGCAATACGCCGAATACGTTTTCTCCTTTGTTTAGGTAGGATGTTATATCGAAGGTGTTGTAATAAACGGTTTTATCGTAATCGCTCCAGTATGGGGCAAATTCGCCATCGCCCACTTTCTTACCATTGATAGTCAGTTCGTAATGTCCCAATCCGCAAATACTCACAACTGCCTCTTTGATTTCTTTTTTGGCAGAGAAAGCCTTGCGGAGCAAAATACTCTTCTTCGAAATGGGGTTGATATTTTTCCAAACAGCTTTGTATTCGGGTGTACCCATTTCCCAACTTGGGAAACGCTTTCCGGCAGGAATATGAGCTGAGTCGGCACGGATGGCACCTATCCAAACCCCTGTATCACCTAAAGGAGATTTTAAGAAAGAATTAGTGCGAGGTTCGGTGGCGTTGCAAAAAAATGGGGTTAGCAAGAAAACAAGTCCAATAAACTCATCCTGATGAGACTTAAAGATATTTTTCAGTTGTTTTATTATATCGGATAAATTCATTCTGTTAGCTTCTTTTGTTGATATATTTCAGACGAGCAAAAAGGATATTTGTACCCTTGAAACAGCAGAATTCAAGAAACTGTAAGAAAAGCTTAATTTTGCAACTTTATCTCCAGAAGGGTTTTGACATGTTTTTCCAACTGCTTTTGCTTGACATTGAACCATTGCTGACGAAATTCACCTGAGTTATCAATGTGGAATTTGAAGTTCGCAAATGGTTTTCGATTATTCAGCGCATTAATGAGTTTATTTTGCAATGGAATGTTTTTGAGTTGTGAAGTAAAATACTCCATTATTCTGAACGATTCGCTTGATTCTAACGGTTCGAACTTCAGGCTGTTCTCCCAATCATTATGTTTAAAAATATCCATTTCGTCTTTGGATACTCCTGTTTTCAACTCAAAATCAAAATCTTCGTCCAACCATTCAGGAGCCACATCTTCAGTTTCAAGCGTATCCAAATTCAGAAAGCAGACCATTCCTGCATCAATAGCTCCTACTATTTGTTGAATGGCGGGGTTGAATTTCTCTGGAACTTTCGGTTTGGGTTCTTCAGGAAGTACGATTTCTTTATTCAGAAATGAAAGTACTTTTTCAAGAGACTTTTTATCGTCTTTTACTTCATGAAGAATACCTAGAATTTCGGTTAATAAATGTTGTGTATTCATGTAGACTATTTTTTAGTGATGAGGTGACTTCAAGTTACCTTCTTACGGACTATGTTACTACACAAATATCTCTCGTAGTTCTTTGTTGCTAAGTTTGCCTATCCAGTTTTCGCCTGTAGCCACGGTCATATCAGCTAAGTGTTTCTTTTTCTGAATCATGTCGTTTATTTTTTCCTCGAAAGTGTTTTGAGAGATAAAGCGATGAACCATCACGTTTTTCTTTTGTCCGATACGGTAAGCCCGGTCGGTTGCCTGATTTTCCACTGCGGGATTCCACCACAGGTCGTAATGGATAACGTGCGAAGCAGCAGTAAGATTTAGCCCGGTTCCTGCTGCCTTGAGCGAGAGCAGGAAAATCTTGTCGGCACGGTTGTGTTGGAAGCGGTATACCATCGTCTGCCGTTCCTGCACCGAGCAACCGCCGTGATAAAACATGGGTTGCTCACCATAGCGTTCGGCGATAAATCGCTGAAGTAAATCTCCCATTTCTCTGAATTGTGTGAAAATCAACACTTTTTCGCCTGCTTCCATAATGCTGTCGAGCAATTCGAACAGCAGTTCCATTTTGCCAGATAGAAGCGGGTCATGATTGCTGTTTTTCAGGAAGTTGGTAGGATGATTGCAAATTTGCTTTAATGCAAGAATCATTTGCAGTACAAGTCCCTGACGTTTGAACAGCGTTTGCCCTTCAACTCCGCCAAGCCCTTCAATTTCGGCCATAGCTGCCTGCATGGTTTTTTCGTAGAGTGCGGCTTGCTGTTTGGTGAGCAATGCCAATTGGTTTTGTTCCACTTTGTCGGGCAGATCGGATATAATCGATTTGTCGGATTTCATGCGGCGCATCATAAACGGCGAAGTAATTTTCCGGAAACGATTGACGGCTTTTTCATCATTAAATACCTGAATCGGGTCGGCGAAGTTCGACTTAAAAGTCTTTATATTACCTAAATAACCTTTGTTGGCAAATTCCATAATCGACCAAAATTCAGTCAGGCGATTCTCCACCGGTGTACCACTCATGGCAATGCGTATGTTGGACGGAATACTTTTTATGGCTTTCGATTGCGCAGTATCGTGGTTTTTGATGTTTTGTGCCTCGTCAATCACCATAACCTGCCAGTTGCGCTTTTTCAGCAGTTCATGGTCGCTGCGCAAAACGCCGTAAGTAGTGAGCATTACATCGGCTTCAAACAGTTTAATATCCCGCACTCCTCCGTGGAAAATGTGCGTAGAAATGCTTGGGGCAAACTTTTCAATTTCAGCTTTCCAGTTGGTAAGCAGCCCTGTAGGTAATACCACCAGCGCCTTGTGTTTTTCGTTTATGGCCTTTTCTTCTTTCAGTTTTAGCAGCATGGAAATAACCTGAAGCGTTTTTCCCAACCCCATATCGTCGGCAATAATGCTTCCGAAGCCAATACGACTATTCCGATACATCCACGAAAAACCACGGTGTTGGTAAGGGCGCAGTTGCGCGTTGAGTCCGGCTGGAAGTGGAATATCTTCGTTGGAAGTAAGTTCCCGAATCAAATCGCGTACTTCATCGGTCAGACTCACATGCGCTCCCTGATATTCCTCAGCCAGAGCTGTTTGAAGCAATTCGTAAGGACTGAGTTCCTTGTCTTCATTCAAAATCTTATGAAGTTTGGCCATTTCTTCCTCGCTCACATAAATGTAGTTCTCTTTGAAACGGAAAAGCCCACCGGCATTTTTCATCAGTTTTTTAAACTCTTCGGGCGAAATGAGCGTGTCGCCTAGTGCCACCTGCCAATCGAAAGCAAGCAATTCGTCCAAACGCACATAGCCCTGATTGACCGATTTGGCTTTCAGCTTCACCGAAGCTTGTGGTTTTAAGAGATGTTGCAACGATTTTGGCAATAAGACTTTTACATCCAATAGTTTTATTGCCGGCAGAATATCAACCAGAAAAGGTGAAAAACCAGCCATATCGAAACGTATCGGTTCGCGCGTTTCGGTGTTGATGTAATTGTCCAGCCCTTTGATAAACGATGATAGCAGCGACAGGGATTGAAGTATTTTAAATCGCTGTTTTTCAAATTGTTTTTGTTGAAGAATTTTCAATAATTCAATAGGAAGCTCATTTGGATTTGCCGTATTTTCAACACTTACCTGCACATCAAACATATCTTCGGCCAGTTCACTAACGGCAATCACCGGACGATATTCACCCGTTGTAAGATAAAACCGATCTAACCATACTTTTATTCCGCCGCTCAGGGCATGCTCGCCAACACCGGAGAAAGAATAGCTTTTATTTTTAAAGAAAATATCTTCGAATTTATCACCTGTCGAAGGTTTCGATAGCCGGGTAACCAATTCGGTAATAAAGACTGAAAGCAGCTCTTGTACCTGATTTTCGAGCGGAAGTAATCGTTCTGTTTTAGCTGTTTTCTTAAGAATCAGAAGCAAATTTGGAGGCAGAATACTGATAAGACGTTCGATAAGCAATCTTACCTGAGCTTCAATAGTGGCGGGAAGCCAGCGAATAATATATTCCCGATTTTCAAGTTGAACTATTTGTGGAATCACGTTACCATTGGCTATCAGGTGGATTGAGGCAAGCAGGATTTTGTAAAATGCAGCCACAGATGGCTGATAGTCGGGCAAACGGTCGGGATTAAGACCGAAAAGTGTAGGGATGAGTTGATCCTGACTTTTAAAGGTATGATTTTCGCCTGTAACCTCGGTATGATTGTTATTGTCTATTGTAAAAGCAAGTGTTGTATGGTAGTTTATTTCAGGATTTTTCTTGTTAATAGGATAAAGCGCTTCCAAAGAAAGCTTTCTCGACAACAAACGTTTTGCATCGCGGGCATTGCGGGTGAACTGTGCATTGAACTTTTCGCGAAAATTGCCCGAAGAGTAAAATGGAGGTTCGTCAGGCAAAAGCAAAACCAGGGAATCGGCAATATCGTTCAATCGAGAGAAATCAACTCGTTCAAATGCTTTTTCTTCATCATAGTCATGTATTTTCTTTTTATCAACTTTTAAAATATTAGACAAAGACAGGATTTCCGTTTTTTTCTGATCTTCAATAATAATCCCTCGTTTTTTAAGCTCTTCCAGCAAATTTACATTATGGATCTCGAATACCAAAAAAGGATTATTGTCAATTTCGCGACTAATCATATAAATAACAGCCGCCAAATGTTTACACGGTACCGCCCAATCGGGACACGAACACTGCATTTTGAAATCGGTCCACTGACGGGGGAAAACTTTCAGACCTTTTTGTTCGGCTATAGTAAGAATTTCGGGATCAAGCTCTCTGTTCAATAATTTAGAAATCAATGCAGGTCGCTGAATGATACCTTCCATTAACGCTTCTATCTGATCATCGAAAAATGGTGGAACAATAACATTTACGTTATATGGTCGTGGTCGGCTTCCGGCTACCTTTGCCGAAATCTGATTACCTTTAAATTTTACTTCTTTTACGTAACCATTACGAGCATACGAAGCCCCGCGAGGCAAACGGTTGTCGTAATCCACATTTTCCAACGAGCGTAACCAATGCTCGCCCCACCACGTTTTTCCGAATTGAATAGCCATAAATCGATACTGGTATTGTTATGTTTTAAATATAAAAAAAGTAAGCTGATCTAATTGTCAGCTTACTTTGCAAAATTAATCGAAAAAAAACACTAAACAAGATGATTTTTTGCAAATAGAGAGGTTTTATTGGATGCAACTCTTTTTGTATGATTTGTTCTGCTATTATTTTAGTGCATCCACAATAGTTAATTTTGATAAAGTTGAACCAGAACCCACTTCTTTTCCGTCCACCAATACACGTAATCCTTTGCCCAGATGGTATTTATCGCCATCTTTGTCCCAAACGATGGTCAGGTTGTGACCATGATACAGCACATTGTCCAGGCAGAACCAATCCCATTTTCCTGCGGGCACAAGCGGATTTACTTCAAGGGTATTATCTCCTCGCGGACGTAATCCCACCAGTCCGGTAATGATCAGGTCGTTGAAGGTGGAGTGATTGTAATAGCGACTGCGCTCCTGGTCGCCTTTGAGCCAGTAGCCGGTCACTTCGTCGAGGTATTCGCCCACATAAGGCAAGCCACGGTGCGATTGCGACTGCACATATTTTTCCAAATGACTGAAATAGATGCTATCGTAAGTCACTTTTTGCGGATAGTTGTTCATGAAATTGGCCATAGCCGTGAGCACTTCGGCGGTAGCAAAAGGCCACACAGCACCGTCCCACTCGCATTTGCCCACGCCGTGAGTGCGGAACAGCGGATGACGACGCTCAGCAGTGGTCATGCCATAAGGTGCTGAAAAGCCTTTCTCGTCGGCTAGTTGGGTCCATGCACTGTCGTATTTAGCGGTAGTCGGCATATTGAAATACCAGGGCAGATAGCCGATAAATTCCCGCACATTGGCTAATGAGTCGGTACGCATGGTTTCGAAGAATCCCTGTTTTGTGCTCCAGAGTTTGGTTTCAATCAGGTTTTTAATCGTGTCAGCTTTCTGGTTGTACAGTTTGGCTTTGTCGGTATTTCCGGCCAATAGTTCTATTTGTGCCAATGCTTTGGCGTTTCCAAACATATAACTGTTGATGGTAGGGCGAGCAAATTGTTTTTTGCGACCACCGCTTATGGTCTCTTCCATGCCGTCCTGCACATCGCCTTGCCAGAATAAACCACTTTTCAAGCGGTGTGTCGATTCCCAACGGCTATATTCGGCTTCCATATCTTTCAGCATATCCAGTAGGAATTTTTTGTCGCCTGTAACGAAATACTTATTGAGCTGCGCATCAATATTCCAGGAACTAAAGGCCATCAACTTTTTCATTGGTGCCCCTTCGTTGCCCCGATACCAGGTGCGGATGCCCTGATTGATATAGGTTGTATCGCGTAACCAGCGGCTTTCGTAAATGTGGTGTCCCAAAGCCGATGAGATGAGGTTGTATTTGTCAGCATAGGTTCTCGGAACCAAAAATTCGGTAAAAGCATAACCCACCGGTGTTTGTTTGATGTGCTTGCGCAACGTCCACCAGCGGTAGTAAAACATTTCTTCGAAATTGTGCTGCGGACATTCGAACAACGGAATGTTTTTCTCCAACCATTCAGCTGATTGTGCATTGGGAATGGCCTGAACAATGTTCTCGTTCTCCATGGTATTGAAATAGTCCACATAATGACTGAACTTGTCGAAATTCAGCACCGAAGCCGATGCATCTTTGTCCATCGATTCAGTTTTCAATCCAGCTATGCGGAACACAGCCAACGGAGCCTGATCACCGGCATTGGGTAGGTCGTAATCCTGATCGGCTGGTGTGTCGGGCGTTGGGAAAGCGTTGGTTTCGCCGGTGCTGAAAGCAATCCGCTCGATAGAGGCCACAGGTGCAAAGAACATACGAATACCCACTTGTTTGTCATTCACCAACACCTTAATGCTACGGTTTTCTGAAGAAAGTAGAGCTTCTACATGATATATTTTTCCAGCCTGATATTTCATCATATTCGAGAAACGCGAACCACCTTTTGCCTGAAACGTACTGTCCGGACGCAATTCAAGTCGGGAACAAACGATGCCTTTTTCGTTAAGAAATTCGATGCGGAACTGACCTCGGTTGGCTTGCTCTGCCTGTAAATCGAACGAAACTTTCAGTTCTTTGGTAGCCGGAATTTTACGAACTACCTTGGCAAAGTCGAACGGATCTTTATCGCTCAACGTCAGCCAGTTTTTGCCATTTATTTTTTCTAATGAAACTGGTGCCCACTGCGGAGAATAGATGTTCCAGTCGGCAAGATCGTTGATTTTGGAAAAATTGTCTAGGTTGTCGTTAGCTTGTGTGGTCGGTGTAATTTTTACCGGCACCGGAATGCGAGACACCCACATATCTTCCTTGTTCATACTGTAGGTCACCCACATATTTTTGTCGTATGGAATGCCGTTTCCTTCCTGAATGCCGCGGGTGTATTGCGGACCGTATGATTTATAATTGCCGCTGTAACGCATGGGGGTGATTTCGCCATGCACCAGATTCAAGGTCGTATAATCCAATCCATCGGCTGAAGTGGAAATAGCCAATGGCCAGCGGAATTCCGACGGATTGTACACAGTAGCATAGCTGCCGTCGGTAAGGCGTTGTCCCCATATTTTGGCATTGCTGGTGACGAAACCTTTAGCACGACCGACAATTGTATCCCAGGTTTGACCTTCATCATTGCTGATAGAAGTCAGTGCAAATTTCCATAAGCAAGCTACTTTTCCATCGGGTAAATGGTAATAGTTAAAGGCTTTGTATTCTTTTTTGAGAGGAATAATCGGGTCGTTACGGTCGGATT
>Ga0302215_10002886_pt1 | contig 11719 bp, 11 predicted proteins | sample II_Fen_N3_1_FD_194580 | JGI IMG/M metagenome (GOLD analysis project Ga0302215, IMG submission 194580) | Peat permafrost microbial communities from Stordalen Mire near Abisko, Sweden - II_Fen_N3_1 | ecosystem: Environmental > Terrestrial > Soil > Wetlands > Permafrost | place: Sweden: Abisko... | reverse complement strand
ACCATCAAAGTAATGGAACCAGCAAGAGGGGAAATCAGCTCTAGTGCATCAAGCAAAATTACGGTAGACAGAGATAAGATTACCAAAGGTACCATCAACATCAGCTTCCCGGAAGATGCCATGAAATTGTCTAAACAAAACATCACAATAGGTGTTTATGACATGAAGGGCGAGCTTATAGACTCGTATGAAACTTATTTCGAAGGACCATTTAAATTACAATTTTAATTTTTTAAAAATGAAAAATTTCACTTGGGGACATGGTGTTTTATTGGCACTTGGCTCATTTATTATATTTATTTTATCGATGCTTTTCCTGTTTCCAAACGGACAAAAAAACTCGGAAATGGTGACCGATAAATATTACGAAGAAGAACTGGAATATCAAACCGTAATTGATGCAAAAAGAAGAGCAGACACTTTGAAAGAAAAGCCTGCATTTTCTCAAAATGCTGAAGGAATTACAATGACTTTTCCAAAACATATTAACAACGCAAATTCTAATATTAAATTTGTGCTTAATAGATCAGACGATCAGAATTTAGATATTAAAAGATCTGAGCAACTCGATGCCAATCAATCATTTACTATTCCTGCAAAAGTCTTGACTAAAGGAAACTATACCCTTAGATTGATGTGGAATACCAACAAAACAGACTACAGACTCGATTATGATGTGATATGGAAATAGCACTTGTAATATCGGCAATCGCTTTGGGTTTTGCTTCCGGCTTTCACTGTATCGGAATGTGCGGTCCTATTGCGTTATCGATGGGACTCACAAAAAAGCAAGCCACCAATTTTTACCTTCAGAATTTAACTTATCAATTCGGAAGAATATTTACTTACGCCATATTAGGTGGAATTTTGGGAATTATTGGTGAAGGCTTTGAGATGGCAGGTTTTCAAAAGTATCTGACAATTGCTGTGGGAGTTTTGCTGATCGTGATGGCTTTATTTTCTTTTGGAGGAAAAGATTTTGCTTCAAAAATTCCTTTCTTTTCTAAATTTTTATTTAAAGTAAAATCAAATTTAGGTAAACTTTTACAGAAAGCAGATTACCGCTCAAGATTCACTACAGGAATTCTCAACGGATTTCTTCCGTGCGGAATGGTTTACATGGCTCTCACAGCAAGTTTAGCAGCTGGTGGAATTTGGCAGGGAGCTTCATACATGGCTTTATTCGGATTGGGAACAGTTCCATTCATGTTTACCGTTGTCTTAGTCGGAAACTTGATGAATCAGGCTTTCAGACTAAAAATTCTAAAAGCTGTCCCAGTCATTATGATTATTCTTGGCGGATTGTTCATCCTGAGAGGTTTAGAATTGGGGATTCCATACATTTCTCCAAGAGCTGAAGCGATGACGATTTCTAAAGATAACAATGGTGAATGTCATTTGCCGGGAGATCACAGTACGCATCCGCATAATGCGAATTGTCATTGATTGTCTTGTTGTACCCTACAGAGTATTGCTGGCAATCGGATAATAAAACAAGTTTGTAAAAGATTTAAATTTATTTCAATAAAATATAAAATCATAAATACTAAATAAAATTTTGCTTGCACCTTACAAAACACTGTCTTCACGCAAAAATTATCTCAATTTGAATTACACTGAAATTTATACGTAATCACAGTATCAGATTTACGAATCTGATAAAATAGTTGTCCGCTTTTTTTTATTATAGTATCCCCGACATCTATTTCTTTAAAAGAATTTCGCATCCATCTATCATTTTCTTCACATTGACAAAGTTCATTTGTATATGGGTTGTATCCCTTTTCTAAGAAGACACGAGAATATGTTGGCTTTACAAGAACAACTGCAACACATTCGGTTGACATATTAAGCTTTCTATTAGCATCACAATCCGTTTTCAACTCGCAACTGTTTACTAAGATAGTAAAACATACAAAAACAATAAACTTCTTGATCATAGTTTAGATATAAATTCATGTCAGATAAAAACTGATCTGTTTCAAAATTAAATCATTTTAATGCCTGAAGCAAAAAAACCACCGAAATTCGGTGGTTTCATTATTTAAAAACTTATTCTTAATTAATTAATTCAAACTTCGCATATTCAGCGATTTTCTTCGGAAGTTTAATTCCTTCTGCAGTTTGATTATTCTCAAGCAAAGCTGCCATAATTCTTGGTAATGCCATTGCAGAACCGTTTAAAGTATGAACCAACTGAGTTTTTCCTTCAGCTTTGTAACGGCACTTTAATCTAGTTGCCTGGAAGGTCTCAAAATTTGAAACTGAACTTACTTCCAACCATTTTTCCTGAGCAGCACTCCAGACTTCAAAATCGTACGTCATTGCAGCGGCAAATCCTGTATCTCCACCACACAATCTTAACACTCTGTAAGGCAATTCAAGATCAGTCAGAATTTCTTTGATGTGTTCTACCATTTCTTCCAAAACAGCATAAGAATTTTCAGGCTTTTCTAATCTTACAATTTCTACTTTTTCAAACTGATGAAGACGGTTCAGCCCTCTTACGTGAGCTCCGTAACTTCCCGCTTCTCTTCTGTAACACTGAGAAAAAGCTGTATTTTTGATTGGAAGATCTTTTTCATCCAGCAAAACATCACGGTACAAATTCGTTACAGGAACTTCCGCCGTAGGAATTAAATATAATTCATCTGCATTGATATAATACATCTGCCCTTCTTTATCTGGTAACTGACCCGTTCCGTATCCTGAAGCTTCATTCACCATATGAGGCGGATTTACTTCCAGATAACCTGCATCAACATTTTTATCTAAAAAATACTGAACCAATGCTCTCTGCAATCTCGCACCCTTGCCAAAATAAACTGGGAAACCAGCTCCGGCAATTTTCACACCCAATTCAAAATCAATCAGATTATACTTTTTCGCTAATTCCCAGTGTGGAATTGCTCCTTCACCTAAACCTTCAACATCATGAGACTGATAGATAATTTCGTTATCATCAGCAGAAACTCCCGCTTTTACCAATTCGTAAGGTACGTTTGGAATCTGATAAAGAATGTCTAATAATTTCTTTTCGATAACCTCCAATTGTGACTTCAATTCTGCGCTCGACTCCTTGAACTGTGCTGTTTTAGATTTTGATGCTTCAGCTTCTTCTTTTTTCCCTTCTTTCATCAGAATTCCAATCTCCTTGGAGATTTTATTAATTTCTGAAAGCTGAGAATCTAATTCAAACTGAATTCTCTTTCTCTCTTCGTCAGCAACGATCGCCTCGTCTACCAACCCAAGACCTTTGAATTGTCTTTTTTGAAGACCTTCTAAAACGCGTTCTTTGTTTTCGCGCAAAAAATTGACTTGTAACATAAAGTGTTTTATAGATTAAGGTTCATTTAAAGCTTAAAAATCAAAAAATTATTGACATTTAAACCTCAAAAAGAACTGTTGATGCAAATTTAGGTATTATTTTATGATTTTCACGATAGTACGACTTTCAGAATCTTTCGATATTGGCAATTCAGAATCGTTATACAAAACTTTTGAAACCTCAAAAACCGTTGGTGTCCAATGGTAACGAATTTCTAAAGTATCATTTACTACTTCAGCAAAAGTGGTATCCGTGATTTTTTTGGTGAGAGCAACTCTTATCCTCGATCGGTAAACTCTTTCATCAGAATCACCACCACTTTGCAATTCTCTGGTTGCTCCGGCGATATATTCAAGATAATTCGTAGAATTCTCTGTGGTTTTTGGTGAAAAACTTACTGTCGCAACATTGGTTGGCGCTAGAACATCGTTCATGGAGACCGTCGTATAAGATCCTATAGTATTAGGAACCAATAGATCTTTACCATTGATATCCTGAATGTAAAAATTCATGATCTGATCTATTTTCTGAATAGAATCTTCATCGCTCCTACATCCCATAAGCGCAAAACAGCCGAGTAAAATTCCAAAAATCAGATTTTTCATAGTACAAAGGTAAAATATAAAATGAAACTGATTTTACTGATTCTCAAAATATTTCTGATACCAAAGCTCAAAAGTGACCAATTGCCAGATTTTTACATAATCGTACTCATCTTTTTGGTTTTTCCACCAATCATCAATGATCTCTGCGTTAAAGAAATCTCTTTTTTTTAGTCTTTCTAAATTTTCATCAATAAAATCCTGAATCTTTTTTTCATTCTTAATGAAATAAGCCAAAGGAAACGAAAATCCACGCTTCGGCATATTCAAAACTTCAGAAGGAAGATATTTCTGGGCAACTTTTCTTAATAAAGGCTTATTTTGTGTTCCGTTATACCTAAAATTTTCAGGTAAAGATGAAACAAAATCAATCAAATTATTACTTAAATAAGGATACCGAAACTCCACTCCATATTTCATCGCACTCAGATCGTCTCGGAAAACGTGGTGAGAAGAAAGAGAATATTTCATGTCATATTCAAATAATCCTTTGTAATCTTTGGTTTCAGATAAATGGAATTGTTTTAAATCTGGATTGATTTGGCTAAATATTTCTTTTTTAAATACATTCTTCGCTTGTAAAGGTTTCATTCCAACCTGACTTTGTCTGAAAAAATCAAACATCGAATCCTGAGAAAAGTAGTTTTTAACTTTTAAAGAAAAATCATCTTTCGTAAAAATAAAATTCCTTACAAAATTGAAATTTTTCATCAAAAGCCACTTACCAAGCTTCAAAGAATGAGAATAGCCCGCAAACAATTCATCTGCGCCATTTCCGCTGAGAACAACTTTAAAACCTAAATTCTTAGCGTATTCTGCAGCATTCATCAAAACTTCCAAACTACTGTAAGGTTCTTCAAAATGCTGAATATTTTCTTTTAACTGATCTAAAACTTCATCATCCGACACTTTCTTGATGTGATGCGGTATCTTAATTTTATAAGCAACCAATGACGCATTTTTTATCTCATCTTCAGAAAACGGATATGCAATGGTGAATGCATTAATGTCATTTTTGTAAGGTGTTGACTTTGCAGTAATCAAAGTAGAATCTATTCCGCCACTCATCATACTCGCAACCGGAACATCTGCGTAGAGTTGCTCTTGAACACTTGCAGAAAGTAATTCGTCAATTTTTGACACAGCTTCTTCTTCAGAAATGTTATTTTTTAAACTAGGGAAATTCCAGTAAAATTCTTTTGTGGTTTTAAAATCATTTAAATCAATAGTCATAAAAGAAGCTGGTTCTAAAGAAAAAATATCTTTAAAACAGGTTTCGGGAGCCAAAGTTGTCTGAAAAAGAAAGTTGGTATAAACTCCATGCCAATTGATTTCCCGATTTAAAAATTCGTTTTTAAGAAGAGATTTTATTTCGGAAGCCCAAAGAATGATCTCGTTATTTTTGTAATAAAAAAGTGGTTTCAGACCTACCCGATCTCTCGCTAAGATTATTTTATTTTTATCTGAATCAATCAAAGCAATCGCAAACATCCCGTCAAATCTGGAAAATATTGACGTTCCCCACTCTTGATAGGATTTTAAAATAACTTCAGTATCCGAATTGCTTTTAAATTGATAACCTAAATCTTCAAGCTCTTTTCTAATCTTTTTAAAATTATAAATTTCACCGTTGAAAGTAATTGTGATTTTCTCATTATCGGAAAGCATCGGTTGATGTCCTTTTTCAGATAAATCTAAAATGGAAAGCCTTCTAAAACCTAATGCCAATTGAGATTTTTCTTCTTTCAGAACAGGAAATATTTCTTTGATTTTTTGAGTAGAATCTTCGCCTGAAAAAGATTTTCCAGCCGATTCGTTGGAAAGCCAAAAACCTTCATCATCCGGACCGCGATGTTGAATGGCTTTATTCATTTCTAAAATATTTTTAGAAGAAATTTCTTTCTTAAATGAATAATAACCGCAGATTCCGCACATGATCAGATTTTTTTGGATTCGTAAAAATAAGCAAAAGCAGGCAAAATTCCCGATAATGCGAGACATCCAAAAGTTACATAGGAAACACCCGTTAAACCATATTCCGGAATGACTAGATAAAGACTGAGCGAAGTTGCAAAAAGCATAAAGGCAGAGATTGCTAAATTCCACATTATTTTGCCTATGGAAGCCAACATATAAACAAATAAAACTCTGAAAATCAGTGAAATTACCGCAGCAAACAAAAGTATTCTATAGATCTCAGTATTTTGATACTGATGCCCAAAAATGGAAAGTATTTGTTTATCGAAAAAGACTCCGAAGGCTAAAACAACAATCCCAACGACAGTAAAAAGTTTCCAGTAATTAAAAATAAATTGATATTGATATTTTTTGTCACGATGATGCTGACACAATTTTGGATATTCGGTCTGCATAAAAATAAATCCTAAAACCAAAATATTCATCGGGATCATCGAGCTGACTTTATAATAAGCGACATCCTGCTCTCTCATCAGTAATCCTATAAAAAATATGTCGAGAATAAAAACGAGTTCTCCAATTTGCGTGGTCAATGCTGTAGTCCAAGAAAATCGCCAGAATTCTTTACTTCTGAAATCATTAAAAGTTATTTTTTTTAATGAAAAACTAAATTGTTGATTGTAAAAAAACAGGAAAAAAGGCGAAATGCAAAGACTGAAAATAAATCCGTTCAGATGCCAAAAATAGGTGCAAATAATGCCCAAAATCAATGCAACAACCGAAAGAAAAATATCAAATTTAGCAAAAGTTTGATTATCTAAATCTGCACGGTATTCCGCTTTTTTCTGCTCGACGAGATACATTCCCAAAAAACGGATACTAAATAAAAGAATCAGGTTAACTTTCGAAAACTCATTCCAGTATAAAAAGCAAGAGATCAAAATCATGATCACTGTGAGAAGGAAATTATAAATCAATCCATAAGAGAAAGCATATCGAAAAAGCTGTTTTCTTTGAATTGAATTTTCTATTCCAGAACCATATTTTACAACACCTTGTGCTGCACCAAATCCTGAAAAAGCTAGAAAAATCGTGAGAAAATTTAGTGCAAAAGTAGCTGCACCAAAATCCTCTTTAGATAAAATCCGCGCTACAAAAACACTTAATAAAAATGCAGAAAGTCTTGAGATGAGTAAAGATAAACCTACCCAAATCCCTTTTTTAGCGATGAAATCTCTGATAAAAATGATCATTACTTAAGTATAAATTCATAAACATCGGAAAAAGCTTCTGCTATTTTTTTCGGACTGTATTTCTCTTTGATTTGTTGATGTAAAATCTCAGGACTTTCAAAATTTACCTTTTGTAAAAGAACTTTTTTCATAGCCAAATACAATTCTTCAACATTATTTTTCTCGACCAAAACACCTGTATTTTCGTTCACAAATTCCGGTACCCCACCAACTTTGGAAGATATTACAGGAATTCCACAAGCATTGGCTTCTACTAAAACACAACCTTGAGTTTCGTTTTCACTGAAAAGAATCAGAGCATGAGATTGCTGCATTTTTTCTGCAACTCCGGATAAAGGCAGAAGTCCAAATGTTGAAATATAATCTGATGCAGAAAGTTCTGTAATTTGCTTTTCAAGATGTTTAAAATCACTTCCACCAATTTCCAGATGAAACTTGTAACCTGCATCAAAAAGTTTTTTAGCAGCTCCTATTATTTTATCAGGTTTTTTTCTTTCAACTAAAGACGAAACGTGTAAAAAGGTAAAAACTTCGCTTTTTTTTACTTCATTATTCAACTTAAAAACATCCGTATTGACTACGTTTGAAATCACTTTTATAGGTTTTTTCACACCTAAAGCGATTACACCATTTTTCAGATTTTCACTTACTGGTAATACTGCAGAAGATTGATTGGCAATCCATTTAGCGAAAAAACGCCATACTTTTCCGTGAGCGTCAGAAGCATTTTCCTGATAGGCCGTCCAATGTTCTGAAATAACGAAAGGAATTTTAAATTTATTTTTAAGATAAATTGCAAAAAACATAGAATTGTGCAAAACATTAGCATGCACCAAATCCGGTTTCTGCATTTTAGAAAATCCTATTTTGTAACCCTCCATTCTGCGGTAAAAATTCTGAAGAGGATTTTTTGAGTTTTTATAATAAACAATCACTGTTTTAATTCCATTAATTATCTGATCGATAATTAAATATTTTTCTTTTTGATGAAAATCACCGATGGAATGCAAAATTTCAACATGATGTTGTAAAGATACAGCTTCAGCATGTCTTTGAACAAAATTACCATTAGAAGGCTCAACTTTGTTTGGAAACCAGGAAGAGATGAACAGTATATTTTTTCTTTCCAAAATTTTATTTAAATGTATCTTTGTTTATCATTTATATCAAACGAATCTAAGCATAATGAACGCTAAAATTAATAAAATTCTTTCTTTTATTCGCATAATTTTAAAAAGACCCAGTTTAATCAATATCGTTTTAGAAAGCCCGTTTGTAGCTGAAGAAAAATTTAAAAAACGTTATCCTCATTTTATCTCTTTGCCTCAAATTGATATAGAGCAAATTAGCGATAACATTCCTAAAAGCGTTGATACATTTATTCTTGACGGTGGATCGTTGATAACAGATTTACAGCTTCTGTCGGCAATTGCAGCAAGAAAAGATGTAAATTCTTATCTTGAAATTGGTACTTGGCGTGGTGAAAGCGTACATAATGTTGCTAAATATGTTGATGATTGTACAACGATTAATCTTTCCACAGAAGAAATGAAATCAATGGGACTGAGCCCTGAATATGCTGAACAACACGGAATTCTCTCAAGCAAAAATCCAAACATTCTACATCTCGGAGCCAATACTAAAACTTTCGATTTTGCTTCATTAAATAAAAAGTACGACTTAATTTTTATCGACGGAGAACACAGTTATGAGATGGTTTTAAATGATACACAAAAAGTTTTTAAACATCTTCTGCATGAAAACTCAGTCGTTGTATGGCATGATTACGCTTATAGTCCGCAAAATATACGTCACGTGGTTTTTCAGGCGATTTTAGATGGTGTAGGAAATGAGAACCATTCTCATCTTTATCATCCAAAAAATACCTTATGCGCAGTTTTTACAAAAGCTAAATTAATATCCTCAGCTTTCGACAAAATGAAATTTCCGGAAAGCATATTTTCTGTTGAGTTAGAAAAGAAACGTTTCTGAATATGAACTATTTGATTCCGGCTGCCCAACTTCTGTTGAAAGGAAGTAAAAAATTTCCTAAAAATTCAAGATAAGTGTTTTTAGAAAAATCAAAAACTTCAATTTCCTGAGATAATTCTCCGCTTCTTACTTTATTTTTAAAGTCTAGAAGTTTCAGTGTTTTCACTTCACCATTTTCGATAAAACTTGCTTTCATACGGTCAAATAATCCCAACTGATACTCTTCATCAATCTCTCTCATGATTTTGCCTAAAGCATCTATACTGCATCCTGAAGCCATTTCTTTTTCCTCATCTACACAAATAACGATGAATTGATTTTTTTCAATTTTAAAAGATGATGAAAGTGGTTTTCCGTGGGCTGCCCAACCTGCCAGAAAATCGTACAGTTTTTCTGTAATTACTTTTGCTTCTCTAGTTGTAAACGATCTTGAAGCAGGATAAATAATCACTCTGTAATCTTCGGCTTCTACTATATTTGATTCTTCGATTTTCATATGCAGATATTTATTGTCATTTAATGGTCATATGCTATCGCCTATCTTCACTGTTTATTAATCAAAAACCAGTTGTGGCGATTTCATTTTAATACTTTTAAAAAGCAAAATTACGCAATTTTATTGATTAAGATTTTTAAATAAAAAAACTCAGGAACAATCCTGAGTTTCGTATGATTTTAAAAAGTAAATGTTATAAATCTTCAGCTTCAGCCAAAAGTTCAACAATATCTTTTACTTCAACTTCTGTATTTTTATTAAAGTGTTTTACACCATCAGTCAACATCGTATTACAAAACGGACAACCAGTCGCAATGATTTTAGGCTCTAAAGATAATGCTTCTTCAGTTCTTTCAATGTTTACATCTTTGTTGCCTTTTTCCGGCTCTTTGAACATTTGCGCACCTCCCGCTCCACAACATAATCCGTTTGTTTTGCAACGTTTCATTTCAACCAATTCGGCGTCCAGTTTTTCCAAAAGCATTCTTGGTGCTTCATATTCACCATTTGCTCTTCCCAAATAACAAGGATCATGGAATGTGATTTTTTTCCCTTTGAAAGCTCCACCTTCAATTTTCAGTCTGCCTTCTTCCATCAGTTGTTTCAAAAACTGAGTATGATGAATCACTTCATAATTTCCACCCAAACTTGGGTATTCGTTCTTCAATGTATTAAAGCAGTGTGGACAAGCCGTAACGATTTTCTTCACTTCGTAAGCATTCAGAACTTCAATATTCGTCATTGCCATCATCTGGAAAACAAATTCGTTTCCTGCTCTTTTAGCAGGATCTCCTGTACAGCTTTCTTCCTGTCCGAGAACAGCAAATTCTACCCCGATTTTATTCAGGATTTTACAGAAAGCCTTGGTTATTTTTTTTGCTCTGTCGTCAAAACTTCCGGCACAGCCAACCCAAAACAAAACTTCAGGTGATTTTCCTTCGGCAGCATAATCTGCCATTGTTTTTATAGTGAATTCCATGATTTTATGAATGATAAGTGATGATTGATAACTGATTTTACTAGTCGATTATCTTATTTACAAATTTAATCTTTAGCCCAATTCAAGCGGTCTGCCTGATTGTATTGCCAAGGTGCAGCATTATTTTCTACATTGGTCATCATCAGATTCAATTCCTGTGGTGCTGCAGATTGTTCCATTACTAAGAATCTTCTCATCTCGAAAATAATCGATAGAGGATCAAGCAATATAGGACAAGCCTCAGTACATGCATTACAAGTAGTACAAGCCCAAAGTTCTTCTTTTGTGATATAATCGTTTAGTAATTTCTTACCGTCATCTTCAAACTTTCCGTTTTTGTCGATATTTCTTCCAACTTCTTCCAAACGATCTCTCGTTTTCATTAAAATTAATCTCGGAGACAATTTCTTCCCAGTAATATTTGCCGGACAAACAGAAGTACAACGACCGCATTCTGTACAAGAATAGGCATTCAAAAGCTGAACCTGATTTAAATCAAAAACATCTTCTGCACCAAACTTTGACGGAGCTTCTGCAACAGCACCTTCAGGCGGAGCTGCGTAAGGATCAGCATTTGGATCCATCATTAACTTAATTTCTGCCGTAACTGAATCTAAATTATTAAACTTTCCGTATAAATTTAAGTTAGCATACCAAGTGCTTGGGAAAGCTAAAATAATATGTAAATGTTTAGAATAATAAAGGTAATTCATAAAGAATAAAATACCCGCAAAGTGTAACCACCAAGCTGATCTTTCAACAAAAACGAAAAACCCATTATCAAAACTAAAAATATTTAAAAATGGAACTAAAGTCATCTCGCTGATAGGAAAACTTCCATGTTCAGCCAGAACGCCTCTTTGTTGTAAAATCAGATCTGAAGAATTCATTGTAAAGAAAAAAACCATCAGAGCAAACTCGATGATCAGAATCCAGTTGGCATCATTTTTTGGCCACCCGAAAAGTTCTTTCATTGTTAATCTCTTAACTCCGTAGAAATTTCTTCTAATAAAAAATATTACCACACCAATCACAACTAAAAGTGCTAAAACTTCCAGAGTTGCTGTGAAAAAATTGTAAAAAGTATGCCCAAATATTTTGGTTAAAAACCTATGAGTTCCAAATATCCCATCAACGATTATTTCAACTAAT
>Ga0302215_10002885_pt1 | contig 11724 bp, 12 predicted proteins | sample II_Fen_N3_1_FD_194580 | JGI IMG/M metagenome (GOLD analysis project Ga0302215, IMG submission 194580) | Peat permafrost microbial communities from Stordalen Mire near Abisko, Sweden - II_Fen_N3_1 | ecosystem: Environmental > Terrestrial > Soil > Wetlands > Permafrost | place: Sweden: Abisko... | reverse complement strand
TTGTAAAACTTCTATGAAATAATTTTGAGAGTTTTTATCTGGATCACCCCAAAGATCTATCCCTTTTTTAAACATGGTTTGGATAATGGTTATTACTGGTGTATCTCCTAAATCTGAACTCAATTTTATTCTTCCGCTACGGTAGATTTCATCGTTAGAACCTGCATCATATTCCCAAATTACGTATTGAATGTATTTCCCCACCATATTTTTAGAGGAAATTCTTATTTGTAAAGAATTTTCAACCGATATTTTGGAGAGTTTTTGTCCAGCACTGTTCACAAAATAGGCATCTATAATTCTTGCTTGCGCATCTGCCTGTCTTGGCGCAGTAGAGGTTTTTGTGGCAGGGAATTTTGGTGTATTTTGTTTAGGCTGTGGTTTCTGAGGCTGTGAGGACGTGTTCTTTGGCGCCGCTGGTTTGGGAGTTTATTTGACATGCGTTAATTTACCTGTTTCACTCTCAGCTTTTTTTCTCACTAATAATCACCCATTTAATAATGAAAATTCTAAATTTGCAATTTAATTATTTTTGAAATATGAAATAACTTCGAAATAATACAGAGAAATAAAAAATTTATTATTTACTCATATTTTCATCTTTAGAGAAAATAACACTCCATTTATTATTTTTTAATTGAAAAACAGTTGTTTTTATTTTACAACATCCAATGGGTCCACTAATAGTCAGGGTATTATCTTTTTTATTAATTTTTTTTGGAAATGGTCCTTCATTCAAAGGGAAATCTCGTATTTGTTCAAATTTACCTTCTTTACTTTGAATATAATATGAATAAATAGGTCCTCCATTTCCTCCAGAATCATAAAGAATTGCAAAATCTTCTAAATTGTCAAAATTAAAATCTGCTGTAATAAAATTGTGATAATTCTCTATGCCTTCTTGTATTTGTAGTTTTGTATTAAAATAACTTATCTTATTAAAATTATTATACGACCAAAATCCAGGGTTATATTTTATTTGCTGAACGATCTTATTATTTTTTTTAATTTTAATATTCAATTTTATAGGCTTATTATTAGCATCTTTTTCTAAAATTGAAATGGAAAATAAATAATTTTGTTTTACTGGAATAGAATTTTCAACTTGCTTTTCTATTTTACCATTTATTGTTTTTTCACAATTAAAAAAACAAAGTAAAATAAACATGAAAAATAGTGTTTTCATTTGTCTTATATTAATAAATTTAGGTATACTTTTAATTCTTTCTCATCCCGCCACTGAATCCAGAATAGTCTATTTTGAGAAATATTTCTTATTTGAATCCAATTATCTTGAATTTTTATAATTTCAATTTCGTCATCATTTTTCCAAGTTGCTGTATTTAACAATTTGCCATTAATTGTAGCTCTTGGCGAATTGCTTTTTATATTTTTACTTTTGATACCTGAAACCTGATCTTTTAAAAAACTTTCCCATGTATAATATAAAAAATTTTGAGATGGTTTTATATATGCAAAATCATTTTTTGAGATAGCAAGTTTATAATAATTAGTTTTTTTCTCAACACAAACAAAAAATAAAATACCATAATCAGGTTTATTTAAAATTGGAATAAAACTACTTCCTATTTTAATATTTTTTGTTTGTGTGAAAGTATTATCCGAATATAATTTAATTTTTTCAGCCGTATTGGTAAACTGAACTAAACCAATTCCTAAATTTTGTATTAGATTATCATTTTGATATTCTAAATTGTTCTTCTGTGATTTTAAACTATTAAATACTAGTAAAAGTATTAATGTAATTTTTAGAAACAATGATTTCTTCATAATAATATATTATCTTAATCCTAGATGAAAATGATCTTGGTGTACAGATGTAGCTTTACCAGTTGTATTTTTTATATTACTTTTATATGCATAGTTTTTGCTGAATCCCCACTTTATACCGATTGATATAATATTTTCTAAGACCTTAACAAATTTTTCTTCTGTTCCATACGTTTTCATTGCATCTCTCCAAAATGTTTGACCACCATTACTACTCCCTGGATATCTTATATCTACATCATTTCCAGCAATATTATGTCCTGCATGACCTATATTCCTGCCATCTTTTGCAGATATATCATTAAAGTATAGCTTTTCATTGTAATTATTATGAGGTAATGAATAAAAGAAACCTAATAACGCTGCACATACTTTTTCATTTACCCAATTATCACCACCTCTATCTCTAGTTCCAAATCTCCCCCAGTTTTCTCCTGACTCTGGAAAAGGCAATAGCTCATTCTCATTTTTATCTAATACAAAAGACTTAATAAGTTTATCATTGTCATACATATCATATTGATATTTTTTTGATTTTTTGTTTTCCATTACTTTCGGATAAGTATATTTATCAATATCTACCCTATATTTATTAATTTCACCTTTATGAACTTTTATATCTCCGCAACAACTTTCTCCAAAATCTTTTAAAAATCCTTTTTTAATATGCAAATGATTTGTCGGTCCTTTTAATTCCTCTTGATAATATTGTTTGTATTTACTTACAATAATATCAATCTTTTCTTCTCTTTGTCCATATCCCGCTCCAGGTAAACTTGCCCATTCTGTTCTACATTTACTTATTGCTCCTTTAATGTCATCATTTTTTATTAATTCTAATGCTTTTTTCTTTTCTTTTATCAAATAAACACAATACTTGTCTTGGCTTTCAGGTGAGAAATCAAGAACTTTATGCTTCGTTCTCCAAGTAGCAAAAGCATAATCATTCCAATTTGTCTTTGTTATTTGATAAGCTCCAGCTGCAGTTGAATCATATTTTTTAATATACACTTTAGGATGATCACTAAAGTCTTTTCCATGATCTTTAAATGTAGTACCTCCAACAATTAAAGAGTATCCTGTTTCATTTTCAGTACCTTCTCCTACACGTAACATTCGCATAAATGCTCTTACCTTTGCTTCACATTCACAAACTTTTTCTTTTTCTTCTTTATTTTCTTGCTTTTGTCCTTTAACAATTGCAGCACTTTTCACCTTCTCCACTTCCATCAAACCATCAGAATCAACTCCAAATTTCTTAGAATAAGCCGACACATCCAATGGTAAAACTTCTATGAAATAATTTTGAAAGTTTTTATCTGGATCACCCCAAAGATCTATCCCTTTTTTAAACATGGTTTGGGTAATGGTTATTGCTGGCGTATCTACTAAATCTGAACTCAATTTTATTCTTCCGCTACGGTAGATTTCATCGTTAGAACCTGCATCATATTCCCAAATTACGTATTGAATGTATTTCCCCACCATATTTTTAGAGGAAATTCTTATTTGCACAGAATTTTCAACCGATATTTTGGAGAGTTTTTGTCCAGCACTGTTCACAAAATAGGCATCTACAATTCTTGCTTGCGCATCTGCCTGTCTTGGTACAGAAGAACTTTTTGTGGCAGGGAACTTTGGTGTATTTTGTTTAGGCTGTGGTTTCTGAGGCTGTGAGGGCGTGTTCTTTGGCGCCGGTGGTTTGGGAGTTGAAGGTGATTGATATTTTGGAGGAGCCTCCTGTTTTGGCTGTTCCTTTTTATAATCAGGATTTGCCACATCTACATTTACCTGACTTGCTTTTTGTATTTTACCATGATAACTTGCTGTTATATAATATTCATGATTTTTGCCTTCACTCTTGTCTCCTTTCATCAGATATTTGTTGGCAATCTGTCTTAGAATCCTTTCATCTCCACTTAAAGGAATCTTGACTTCTGCAATTCCTTTTTCATTCACCCTTGCTTTATAGGTTCTTGTATGATGGTTATTTTTATTGATCACAGTATTATGTCCTCCTCCGGAAGCATCGTCTTCCCATAGCTGAAACTCGACTTCCTGATCAAACATTGCGGTACAAAATGCCTGTGCAAATAAGGTATCTCTATAATTCGCCTTATTTACATCTTTCGAACCTCTGTTTAGTAAAACAACCTTATCTATTTGTGGTGTTTTGCTATGGCTCGGAACAACATCCAATTTCGCAATCTGTTTTTTTGTAGATCCTGTTCCTGTTATTGAATCTGATTTTGTTTCAAAAACACGTAATTCGAATTCATTCCCCAAAACCGGCTCGTGGAAAGTATAGGTTACCGACCTTCCCAGTTTTGGTGTATCTGTAATATCTCGCCAACTTCCGTTTTTTTGTTTCTTGAAAAGATACCATTCATATTTTGTGTTTTCTCCGAATATGGATAATGAACCAGAGGAGATCTCATAGACATAAGCTTTGCCTACCACTGGATTTTGACTTCCTATAATATATGCAAACATAATTAACTATAATATAATTGATCTGTATCGTTGATTTCTTCTTTAAACTCGTCAAAATCCATTACGGGATTATACACTTGTTGTTCTTTTATATTTGCATCGCTTGCTTGACTTTTCCCAGCCTCACTTTGCTGACCGTGTTTGAAAATCGTTATTTTTCCTCCGGTACTGCACATCAAATCAGAAACTTCTGTGACACAGCTTTTGTCTATAACCTTTACTTTTTCAGAGGTTTTTGCTAAATGTGGATTTCATGAACATTAATTATTGAAGTAGAAAAACTGCCCGAATTGAACAGTTTACTTTAAAATTGGATATTTATAACATTTTTTAATTTATTGAGTTTTTGTTAACTTAATATCTACATTATATTTCCACTCTTTATCTGCGACAATTGGACTTTTCAGATAATGGTTATTATTTTTGTAAACTAGAATTCCTAAAATTTCAAGATGTGAGTGATCCGACATTCCATCACCATCTAATGTATTTTAAAATTATTTCGTTTCCTTTTTTCTCAATTTTGCATTGATCGGTAAAATATGTTTTATGTCCTAATCCCGAAAAAGTACAATTGTCATCTTTAATTTGTATGTCATAATCTATTGATATTTCTGAAAATTCATCCAACTTACCATAATCTAAACTAATAGTATAAAAGCCATCCCAATTTTTTTGTAAAGAACTGCTTCCTTTACATGAAAGCAAAAGTATCGGTATTGTAAAGAAAATTATTCTTTTTAGTTGCATCTTTTATCAAATTTTATCAATCTATATTTTGCTGCTTTAATTCTTTTTTCAGTTTATCAATTTCTTCATATATATTTTTTGTTTCTTTTCAAGGCAAAAAATACATATACAAAGCAATATGATATCTTGGCGTACTTGCGATATGTTGCCAAGAATCTCCATATTCTGTATTTTTATAAAGAGTTAATATTTTTTTAGCAAAATTTAATTTATTGTACGGATATCTCCAATCTCTTTCCAATTCATTTTTGTCAGCAACGTCTTCAAAATTTAATTTTTCAAAACAGAGATTCCAAATTTAATTTTTTCGAGTGTAATTTTATAATTACTTATTTTAGATGACTCCCTTTTATAAAATTGTTCTGTGCCGTAATCTTCCATCATAGTATAATTCCCAATTATACTTTCAATAATATTTTTACTTTTTTGAGAAACTATATTTTTTGCATTAATTCTTTTTTTTAGAAAATTATACAAAAAAATATCTTTTTTATATGTCGCTATTGCGGTTGTTTTTTTCTCTTCATCATCACATTTTTCGTTTACTTTTTTATATTTTTTACTAATTGAGGTAGTATAAAAATTCACACCATTATAAAAATTCCATTGAATAATATTTTTTCTAATTCTTTTGTAAGAAAGAGTATCTGAATATGAGCAATGATTTTCTAAAACAATGTAATGCAAATCTTTCTTTATAAAAGTAGTTTTGATTTTGCAAGAGATAGTTTCTTGTCCAGCATTGTCGATTAAACTATCATTTCTGATTATTATCTTTCGATTTTCATTTCGGCACGGATTGGATTGAATATAATGGTATCTTTTTTTGCTACTGTGAGTTGCTCCCATTCTCCATTTATTATTTCTTTATCCTGTCCTTTGCAGTTGCTAAATAAAATAAATAGCAATAAATATTTTGCATATTTTATCATAAATTTTTCGTTATTTAAGTTACAGTATAAGAACTACCATTATATACGGTTGTCCCTTTCAACGAATAATCAGATGTATCTAAAAATAAACGATTGTTTTCACTAGCTCCTTTTTCTTTAAAAGAAGTTCCCACATCATAAAACCGATAATAAATTTTTCCGTTTACGCATCCTTTTCCTACAACAACAACAACAACGAAATGATCTGTAGTTCCTTCATTAAATCCATATCCTAATATATGATCTATTCCTAATTGTACAGGATGTCCTTTCTCGATTTCGCTATTCATATAAGCAATCCCTTGTTTACTAGTTTCTTTATTTATAATTATTGAAGTGTGCGCTTTATTTTCTAAAAATGCTTGAAATAATTTTTTGATTCAGCGTATAGGAGTCTAAATCTTAAAATTTAGTAAGTATTTGTGAAGAAGGTTACAACTTGAAATTATTATTCACATTTTTTTAAAATAACTGAATTGTCTTTACTTTTTTTAACTTCTTGCATAAAATTACAATCCGTTATATCTCTCATCTTTGATTTGTTATTATAAAATCCATACCAATAAAACTTAATAGTATTATCATCTACCACTTTAATATATACAATAGGTTTATCATTAACATAATCTTTCCATGGTAATGTAGCTCCAAAGTTCCCACTATCTTCTGGAATATTTTTAAGTTTATATGCTATTCCTTTTTCAAAATCATATCTTTTAATTTCTTGCAATTCTACGTAGATTTGATTAGAAATAACTTCCAAAAAACCTGTATTTCCGTTTATATTCAAACTTGCTACACTGCCGGTACAGTCTGTTTTCCAATCACCAGTTATAGAATAATTTTCTTTTGTTGATATATTATTTGCTGAATGAGTTGATCTAAAATTTAAATATTCATCATTTAAAATACTATAAATTTTAAAATTTCCACTTTTATCCTTTTTCGATAATATGTCTATATATGTTCTTTTTTCATCTTTTTCTCCAAATAAAAAAAAGCTTACACGATATTCATTTTTATTTTTTAAAGGACTTATTTCTAATGTTTTTTTTATCGTATTTGCATCATAGTCTTGACCTTTTATAAAAGGATCATAATCTAAAATAAGATTTTCTCCATCTGATGTTAAGCTATCTAATCTTTTTAGAACTCTTTCAGAAACATACTTCTTTTTCAGATTTTCACTATCAGGATCGACTTTTGTATAAAATTGCCCATAAAATTGTTTTATCATATTTAATCCTGCCTTTGTATCATTCTCTATATTAGCTTGCTTGTTTTTTTCAATATTGGTTGTTTGAGAGTTATTATTACAACCTATAAAAATTGTTATTATTACAAATATTTGTATATAAATTTGTTTCATAAATTTTTAAATTATTTAATTAAGATTTTAAAACTATTGCCATCTGAATATTATATATTTTTTCTCTACAGAATACTGTTTAGCAACCCAAAAAGACTTTTGTTTAAAATCAGACACCCATTGTGTTTCATTCCACATTGCTATATGCCCATAAGGATGACCTTTTACTCCTGCAAATGCGACTATATCTCCTTTTTTTAACTGTATTTTTTCAATATCAGTTCCCACCTTTGTAAACCCTGCTTTTTCTAGTTTATTAGTGGTATAATATTCTCTTGCGTGGCCAGATAAGCCTTTTAAATCTCCTGCATTAATTGCCTTTCTTACATAAAGAGCACATTTACCTTTTGATTTAGATTCAGCATTATTATTTATGTAATTAACAGCAGCCTCTATATCATATCCTTTCTTTGGAGAAGATGTTGATAAAGGTGATGATGGAGGGAGAGAAACTTTTGCTGGCTCTGTACCACAACATTCATAACCAAATTCTTTTAAAAAACCTTTTTTAAGATGCAGATTACTAATACCAGCTAATTCTTCTTTTAAAAATTTATTATAATGTTCCAAACATGTTTTCAATGGAGTTGACGGTTGTAATTTGCCGTCAAGTTTATAATGACTATGAATATTATCTTCTGGTAAACTAGCCCATATACGACTTCCATCTTCTTTAATAGCTGATTCTATATTGTTTAATATAATTTTTTTAATTAAATCAGGTCGTTGCGCTTTCATAAGTGCTATACAAATTTTATCTTGAGATTCAGCAGTAAAATCAGGAATTTTATATTTTTTAATATAGTCATGGCTCGAATTATATTTTCCTGTTTTATTATTCTTTTTATCTAATTCTTCACCATTCAACCACCACCAAGTGTATCTCATTACTTGGTATGCTCCTGCTGCAGAAGACTTTTTATTATATACAATCTGTGGATGAGTTGTTAAATCAGTTATTTTATGTCCTCCAAATGCAGTTGTATAGCCAATTTGAAAATCATGAGGAATATAAACAATCTCTTTCTTTTTCTTTTCTTTATTATATCTCGACGATTTAATTAATTCACCTGTTCCTTCTCCAACTCGAACCATTCTTATAAATGCTTTCACTCTCGCTTCGCATTCACATATTTTTTGATCTCCTTCTTTATTTTCTTTAGGCATGTTTTTTATAATAGCCGGAGATTTACCATCAAGTTTCTGTACCGTTGGTGCTTTATCTTTTGTAGCCGTCCCTTTACTTTCCCACCAATCCCATAGTTCTTTTCCGGCTTCTGTTATTCTATCTCCTATCCTCTTTTCCTCTTTTTTGCTTATAGGTTTAATTTCGGCAGGTGAACCTTTAGCTTTTGGAATATCTGCAGGTTTTGTAGAAGTTGTTGCTTTAGTTTGTTGCTTCGGAACTTGTGGAAAAGGATTATTTACATCTATATTTTCAGAAGAATGTTTCTTGTTTCTATAATACTCTACAGTTACATAAAACTCTAATTTCTTCGGGTCGGTTTCTCCTTGTATGGCTTTTTGCATCAAGGCTTTGGTAAGGATAAATTCTGCAACGGCAAGTCCGTTTTCATCAACTCGGGATTTCTTTGTATCTATCGGTTTATTACTTTCATTATGACCAGAATTTTTAGCATCATCTTCCCAAATAGTAAATACTAAGTCTTTATTCAACATATTTACACAATAAGCTTTGGCTCTCAGCTTTTCTCTAAAACTAAATGTACTGCCTTTGCTGTCATCTACATAAAGTAATTCAACTTTACTTATTTTTGGGATTTTTGATTGTTTTGGTGTGATAATCAATCCGCCTCCTTCTGGTTTATGAAGATAGCCTTCCAAACGATATTTGTTCCCCAAAGAGGTTTCTCCAAATGTAAAGCTACCGTCTCCTAATTTTTTAATATGGGTAGACGTAAATTGACCATTGCTCCTCTTTCTGAACAATTCCCATGTTACTTTTGCCGGATTTCGTTCTGCGGTTGGTGTATCAGGATACCAGTCTGCAATGTGATAGGTGTATTTTTCTCCTATCATCGGAGAAATATTTCCCGAAACTAATGAAACTCCTTTTTTACTCATGATTAATAATTTAATGATTACCAGGCTTCCCCATTATTTTCATTCATTTCCTCCTGAAATTCCTCAAAATCTATAATCGGGTTATAGATATGCTGTTCCTTTGCATTAGCTTTCTTTACGTAACTTTTCCCAGCCTCACTTTGCTGACCGTGTTTGAAAATCGTAATCTTTCCTCCGGTACTGCACATCAACTCAGAAACTTCTGTGACACAGCTTTTGCCCATAATCTTTACTTTTTCATAGGTTTTAGTCCATTTCCCTACCGGTGCATAAGCACAGGGAAGATAACCTCCGGATGAAGGTTTTAGTTTGCACTGTCCAAATGGTTGTGCAGGAGGATCTAGTTGAGTGTCATCTTCCGTTACCGCAAGATAATCGGCTTTTCCATCTGCATCGTTCCAATAATGTTTTTGATGACTGGTTACTTTAAATTTAGGTAATTTAAAACCCTGATTGCATTGGCACATTCCTTTCTGAACAACAAAATATTTACCGTCATGTTCACTGGAGCCACTTTCGGATTGTTGCTCCTTTTTTTTGTCTTCTTTTTTCTCTTCTTGTGATTCTTCCTGCTGTTCTTCAGAAGATTCTTCTATTTCTTCTGCTTCATCGTCATAACCGTTCATAGGATCGGTTACTTCATCGTCTTCTTTAAGGTATTTAGAGTCTTCAGGAATCAGAAGCTCTTTACCAGGAACTACCTCATGTCCCAACAGATCATCCAATGAACAATAGATATTATGATATGAACGGAGAGTTTGTCCGTCTTTAACCCCGAATTGCTGTGCAATAGAGTTTAAAGAATCTCCTTTCTGTACGGTATATTTTTTCATCAGAATGTGTTTTATTCTTCTACTAAAGTACTGAATTTTTTAAATTCTTTTTCTTGTTTTTTTTCAACAAGTGTCAATATGTGTTTACTATACATTTCGTCTTCGTGCCATAAACTGATTTCTGCATCTGCACGCAGAAGCCGTTTGGTTATCTTATCTGTAGTGTACTTGATTTGAATTTTTCCAGGAACATTTTCTTTCCGTATTTCTTCAAATTTCGCACCTATAATGAGTTCCTGAAGGCTGCAATCATCGATACTATTTCCATGAATGGTTGTTTCAACAGTGTCTGGATTATCATGATTATATTCAATCTCAAATGTACATTTCAGAGAAAATGAGTTTGAGATAAAATAAAAATTATCTTCCCATCCTTTTCTTTTGCGAAACCAATCCATTTCCGGGAATAAAACTTGATATAATAGTGTGGAAGAAAATCTTTTTAATAAAAACGCTTCATTTGTAAGGGAGGCATGAAATTTATTAAAATATGACTTTGCCACTTCTCCAACAAAAAAATCCTCCAAATCAGATCTTTTGCTTTCGAATTTTTTAATTATTGATTTATGGTCATAGAATCCTTTTATTTTTCCCTGTGCAGGAATTAAAAACAAAATAGGAGAAATACTTTCTATGCAGGCAATCGAGAGTAAACTTACTTTATCATCGGAATCTTGATTATTTTTCCTGAAACCAGAGTTTTTTAATTCTGCTACAAATCCTTTGTCCATAGTTTCACGAAGGTTAACAGAAATTGAATAACTAACTTCAAAATTTTCTCTGTCATCTTGTTCAAATCGTTCAGCAACTTCATAGTTTGAAGCATAGAATTTTGTAGTCAGGTAAACTGAGGGGAGATTTTGGATTAATGATGCTTCTATTTGGCTTTCTTTAATTTCTGCAATTTTTTCGTAAGGGGGAATTAAAATTTCGTGAATCCCATTAAGATTATGCCCAATGAGATTTTTCAAATCGCAATAGGTATTGTGATAACGTTTCAATGCTTCCGCAGAAATGCCTAATTTCGCTGAAACAGACTGAAGGGTGTCTCCGCTTTTTACCTGATATGTGGATATGCTGATGTTCATATTTTCTCTGCTCTTCTACTCCTCACTAATTTTTTTTCTGGTCTTATCGGCATATTGCGATTTATATTTCCTTAAATTCTTGGTAAAGGTTACCTTTATAAAAAAGGTTTATATTCTCGTAAATGCTAATGATTAATAAACAAATATTAAAAAAGTTAATAGCATTTATTGATAATAGTATCAACTCTTGTAAATCTGCTTCCATTTGTAAATAATCCTTTATAATATAACTCTCCAATAAATTTTGATGAATCATTCTTGCATCTAAAAAAAAAAATTTTTGCAATATTATAATGTTCTATATCTTCTAGTTCATTACTTGAAAAGCCCCCTGGATCGGGGACATGATTTAAAAAATATTTTGTGTTTGAATTTTCTGAATA
>Ga0302215_10002880_pt1 | contig 11733 bp, 12 predicted proteins | sample II_Fen_N3_1_FD_194580 | JGI IMG/M metagenome (GOLD analysis project Ga0302215, IMG submission 194580) | Peat permafrost microbial communities from Stordalen Mire near Abisko, Sweden - II_Fen_N3_1 | ecosystem: Environmental > Terrestrial > Soil > Wetlands > Permafrost | place: Sweden: Abisko... | reverse complement strand
GCGGTGAATTTGTTCCACCACTACAATGGCATCATCGATAATGAGTCCAATGGAAGCTGCAATAGCACCCAATGTCATGATATTGAATGTGTAACCAAAAAAGTAGAGGGCAATAAACGTAAAACCAAGTGTAATGGGAATCGTAATCAGAATCACCACGCTCGACTTGAACGACCGAAGGAAAATCATGGCTACAATCATAGCCAGCAGCAAACCAATGAGCAAGCTATCGAGTACACTGCGGATGGAATCATTCACGAAATCGGCTTGTACATAATAAGGAGTCATTTTTACTCCTTTGGGTAGAATTCGGTTATTGAGTTCGTTGATTTTTTGCTGAATGCCGTTTGTAATATCAATCAAGTTGGCATTCGGTTGCTTCACCACTGCTATCAATATCGCACTTTTGCCATTCGCATTCACACGTATATACTCTGTTTGTTCGGCAATGTTGACGTTGGCAATGTCCTTCAATCGTAAAATTCGTTTGCCGTCGTTGCTGATAATCAGGTTCTGCAGTTCTTCCAGATTAGCCACATTGGCATCGGTCACGGTTAGGTACAATCTTTTGTAATCTGTGAGATAACCATTACTATTGATAAAATTAGTCTGACTAAGTGCTTGTGTGATGATGGTCGGTGTTATTTTCAACGCATTCATTTTCTGGGGCAATAGTTGTACCTGATATTCCTTGGTTTTACCACCAATAACGCGCACTTCCGAAACACCTTTTACCTGCGAAAGAAATGGTTTTACGGTATAATTGGCTAGCTGATTTAACTCAATATTGCTCAGATTTTTTCCATCAATCACATAGCCAATTACCGGCAGAATGGATGGGTTCATCTTTTCCACTGAAATATCAGTTCCGGCCGGGAGTGAGTTCTTTATCTCATTAATAGCCGATTCAATTTGTTGTTTGTTCAAATCAATATCATCCTTCCAGTCCATAAAAGCTGATATTTCGCAACTACCACGGCTAGTCGTGCTACGCAGATTAATCAAACCGGGCACACGCTTCACGGCATTTTCCAAGGGCTTTGTTACCGTAATCATCATTTTATTGACCGGCTGCAATCCGTTATCGGCAATAATTTTGATTTTGGGGAATGTTAGTTCGGGAAAAAGCGACGACTCCATGCGCTGATAACTGAAACCACCGGCCGCCAGAATAATCAATAGCACGAAAGCTATCGGGAATTTATATTTTACAAAGAAATTATTCATAATTGAATTCTCTGAGCCCCCATTTGGGGGTTTGGGGTCTTAGTTTTTCGTAATCTTCACATAAGCCGTATCGGGCAAACCATAATTTCCAGAGTTTACCAACCTATCCTCTTTGCTAAATTTCGGTGAAAGAATTTCAACACGCGTATCGGTGCTGATTCCTTTTACAATGGGCACTTTCACGGCTGTACTGTCATTAATCAGCTTCATAACCCAAAACCTATCCACAGTCTCGTTGGTCAGAACGCAATTCTTATCGACCACTTGTGCATGCTGTTTGCCATTTTTGGTTATTTCGACTGTTGCTACCAGGTTTTCAGGCAAATAACGATTAAAGTTTGGCTTTATCACATACACCTGAGTCTGTGCCACCGCATCGACTGTTGCCAGTTTCGAGTTGATAATTCCAGTTACTAAAGTAGAATCGGGCAACAATAAGCTGCAACTTTGACCAATATGTACATATTTGTTTTGCTCAAACGGAACGCTTAACTCAAACACAAAACTATTTTGCTGCGAAATGACACAAAGTTGTTCTCCATCAGCCACGTAGTCGTTGCTAGTTTTGGTAAGTTCGGTAATAATTCCCGACGAAGGAGCTTTGATTGCCATTATACCTTTAAAGTGAAAAGTTGAATCTTTTACATCAATGTTTCCAAGTGCATCGGCTTCCTTGGTCTTCAGGGTATAAAGCACTTTCCCGGCGGGAACGATATCGCCAATTTTCACAAATACTTTCTCAATGTATCCACCAGTTGTTGCTTTCACCACGTTTTTCTGGTGAAATGCAGAAACGGCATTTAGCGTAATGACTTCACCGATAGACGTAATTTGAACCGATGTAACAGTAACAGGTGTTGTAGCTTTTGATACTTCGTCAGTAGCCTCTTTATTGCTTTTGCAGTTCGTGAGAAGAAGCGATAATCCTATAATAGCTATATAAGTTAGCTGTTTCATTTCAAGTAATTTAGTTGATTTATGATTTGAAGGCGATTCATTTCGGCCACAGTCAGGCTGTTTTTGGTGGAAACATAATTATTTATCACAATCAGAAAATCAAGAAAACGAACAAGTCCTTTCTCAATTTCCGTTTTATAAAGCCCGATAAGTTGCTCCTGATTCGTCAGTTGACCTTTGATATCAGCAATCAATTCATCATTCAGCTTTAATTGTTCTTTTAGTTGAAGGTATTGTTGGCTGAATTGTTTTTTGTAGAAATCTTTGTAGTATTTGCGAGTTTCTTCAGCAATCGAGATTTTTGTGTATTGTTCTTTGCGCTGTTTGCCATCGTACAGTGGCATACTGAAATTCAAACCAACACTGGCACCAAATCGGAACGGAATATCAACGGGTGAAATAGCATTGAAACCTGCGTCGGCAAATGCGCTGAGTTGTGGACGATAATTCAAAGCGACTAATGCTTTTTGATTGGTGTTCTTCATACTGTCGATATGGAATTGCGCCATTTGCAGGGAGTTATTTACGTCAAACGTATTTTCTAACTGAACTGTTGGACGTTGCAATTCCACAGTTGACGTATCATTGATTCCACAAATGTAATTCAGCGTTGCCAAATCATTTTTATATTGAATAAAGATCTGTTTGATGCTGATTTTCTGATTCTGGATGGATGTTATCAGATTCATGTAGTCGGTTTGCAGATAAATACCTTTTTCGGCCAGTACCTTTAAAGTGCCCGATTCACCTTCGAGCAATTTTAGAACGCTTTTGTTAAACTGTATCTGGGCATAATCAGCGTATGATGTTAAATATTGATTGGTAATAGTTTTTTTTAATTCGGTTTCGCTTAGTTTTTTTGTAATCTGTAAGCTTTGGTTAGTCAATTGAATGGTCTTGAATTGCTCCGACTTGATTTTTTTGTTGAAGAGTGATTGATTAGCCGAAACCACTCCTGAGAAATTTCCTCCATTGGTAATAGCTTCGTCGTATCCGAAATTCTTTGCCGAAGGCGCAATCATTATCTGCGATGCCAGGTTTACTTGTGGTTTATATGTTGCTGCCACCAAACTGCTATCCACCCGACCGGATCGGACCTGATTTATATAATCCTTTAGCAATGGGCTGTTTTTCAGTCCATTTACTAGAAAGCCATCCAGCGTCTGGGCCTTAGGTAAACCTACAAAAACAAGAAAAAATAATATTGAAATATATGTATGTTTAGACATTTGTAAACTAGCTATATTTATTTTGCTTCAATATCCAAAATCACAAAACTGCCTGATTTGATGGTGGCTCTTTGATTGGCTGGAGCTCCTTCAGGTTTAGGATTGAAGTCTGCTGCCGGCAAATACAGGTGATGCGTTTTGCTATTAACAGCAATGGTTCTGGCACTTTTTTGACTTGTAGCATTTTCCAACACAACGAACTTATCTTTGTTTACTTCCTGAACCACAGTAATAGTTCCATCGCCATTTGAGCTATAAGCACGTTTTAATACAGAGTCGAATGCAGCACCGTCACAATTGTCGCCAATAGGTAGGGTTGTGATGATTTTACCGCTTTGAGCATCGGTAACAACCATAAGTTTATTTCCGCAAACCGAAAATAAACGGTGGTTTTCGTTGTCTAAAGCAAGCCCACTTGGTTCTTCACCCGGAGCAATTGACCAATGTTGTGTTACTTTTAGTGTTTTAGTGTCAATTACATTGATTGAACTCTTATCTTCAATGTTTACAAAGATATTTCCTTTTAAATCGGTTTGAGAAAACTCAGGTTTGCCATCCAGTTTAATAGTTGCTTTAACCTGATTGGTTTTGGCATCAATTACCGTTGAATTGGCTGTTCTGCCGTTAAAAGTAAAGACCTGTTGTGAGTAAGGATCATATAAAATTGCATCGGGATTTTTCCCAGTCACCTGAATTTTGGCGGTAACTTGATTCGAACTTAAATCAAAAACTGTTACTGACGAATCTCTTCCGTTGCTGATAAAGCCTTTGTTCAGGTCCTTGGCTAGCGCAATGCCGTGAACACCGCTCAGATTCGAAATTGTTGCAATTGTTTTTGCATTAATAAGATCAACCACCAGAACAATATTGCTATGTGATACATAAGCTGTGTTTGTTGCTTCATCCACAGCTAGATAATCCCAGCCTCCGTCACCTTCTAACGGAATTTTAGTTACCAATTTACATACTTGCGCGGATTGTGCGGAAACTAAGGATACGGAAAATAGAAAGGCGAGAAATAAAGTTGTCTTTTTCATTTTGAATTATTTTTGTACGGAAACGTTTTATTTTCTACAAAATGCTTCCAAAGATAAATCATTTTGATATAAAAATTATTAAATTTCTATGAAAGTTTCAAATATAGCCGGTCTATTCTTTTTGATTAGGTAAATCAGGATTAAATTATTTTCATCCTAAAATAATCTCAATTTCGAAAAAAACAGGAATTAATATTGTATTTGAATTTATTTAGTTGTTTTACAATCTACTTCACAACTACAAGCTTTTCCTTTAACTTTTTCAAAAGCTTCTTTTCCTTCACTCACCGAGAAATAGATTAAGCCCAAAGCACCAATTAAATCGGCATATACAAAGCCTGTGAGTTGATAAACTAAACTGGATAGAAGCAATACCAAAGACATATAAACGCACACTTTTGTGCAATTGGCATCAGCAATTATTGGTTCAGAGTTAAGTCTTTTGCCAATAGATTTTTTGGCAAGCATTAGCCATACCATTACAGCAATAGAAACAAGTGAGACAATTATACCCCAAAATGTTGTTTCCGGACGATGATGATTTATAAGATTTAATATGAAACCGGCTAATAGCCCAATTGAAAGGAGATAAAAGGAAGTACCTGTAATTTTCAGAGCTTTTATTTCAAAATTACTTTTGGGGCTGGATGGATTCAGCCTGATTCGTAATATCATAACGGCAATGCCAATGCCCGAAGCAACTTCGATAAAGCTGTCGACTCCAAAGCCGAATAATGTTAGTGTTTCGTCGGTATATCCCAACAACATGGAAACTATGCCTTCAATTACGTTGTAGAAAATTGTAAATAAACTTAATAGATAGGCTTGTTTATATTGTTTTACATCTTCTGCGCTCATATAGTAACTTGTTTTTTATTACTAAAACGATTCGAAAGATAAAACAGTTTATTTCTTCCATCTTTTTAATTCGTTATATAATCGTTGTATTGGTAGCCCCATCACATTAAAATAAGAACCATCAATATGTTCAACTCCAATATACCCTATCCATTCCTGTACGCCATACGCCCCGGCTTTGTCGTATGGTTGGTAGTTATTCAGGTAGTATTCAATTTCCTGGGGTAACAGTCGGGCAAAACGCACTTCAGAAATTACATGAAATACTTTTCGTTTACTCAACGTACAAATACAAACTCCCGTTATTACTTCATGTGTTTTTCCGGAAAGTGATTTCAACATTCTTGTTGCATCGGCTTTATCTTTTGGTTTTCCAAAAACACGCCCTTCATGCCATACAATTGTGTCTGCTGTAATGAGTAGCGTATTTTCATTCATCGACTTGAAATAAGCATCCGCTTTCCTTTCAGCCAAATACATTGGAATATCCACCCCAACAAGTTGCTGTGGGTAATTTTCTTCATCAATATCGATGACTTTTACTTCAAATGGTATATTTAATCCCTGTAATAATTCGTGACGACGAGGTGACTGAGATGCAAGAATTATATTGTAATTACTAAGGTGCGATAGCATGGTATTAAAAGTTAGAGAGAATAAACGATTTGAAAATTTATGTTATATAAATAATTAAACAGATTAGAGCAATAACAGTTCAATTACGGAATTACACGTTTTGTTTATTACTTTATAATAAACAGGTTAAAGAGACTAATTTCATAGGTCTTTGCTTGTAAATAATAGAATATGAAGCAATATAAAACACCAATTAACATGATGACTTTTGAAAGTGTAGATGCATGATGATAATCAATGGCTGTTTTGGACTTAGAAATCAGGTAAATTAATGCGATAAAGGGCAAAGTCAGTCCAAAGAGAATGTACCGACTGGTCAAAGTGCCAGGAAATTGGATGAAAAGTTCGTTTACAAGAAATAATCCGAATACTGTAATGCCAATTAAGCCATATAAAAAAATCTTTGTTTTTGGTACACCCCATTTAATTGGCATTGTTCTACACTCCATTTCACGGTCGCCTTTTTCATCTTCCATATCTTTAATTATTTCACGAATCCAGGTGGTTAAAAATGAGAAAATGGCAAAACCGCCAATCCAGCTGTAAAATTGAGATGGGATAGGAGTTTCAAAAATCAGTTTTCCAAACTCCTTTTGCATAAATGCTAATTCGTTAATACAAACAACCAATATTGTAAGGGCGGCAAGCAAAGCAACGATTATATTTCCTGTAATAAACTGTCGTTTATAACTTGCCGAGTAGAACCACAATAACCCTGGGACAACAATGAATGTGAATCCCATTGTAAAACTACGACTCCAGAGAGCTAATACCAAACCGCAAATGATACCGATAGCAGTGAGTAATTGATAAAATTTCATTGCAGCATTTCGGCTGACTGTGTTACTAACAATTTGTTTATCAGGTTTATTGATGGCATCGATTTTTACATCAAAATAATCATTTAAAACATAACCGCCGGCTGCAATAAAAACTGTTGCTGCCATTAGTAAAAAAATCATAGCCTTATCAGATTCATTTTCAAAACCATATGTTTGCAGAATTGGTACTAAAACCACCTGTCTCATAACATACTGAATAAATGCTATAAAACCGAGATTTGGTAAACGGATTAGTTTTAAATAGGAGGACATGCGCAGTTTTTAAATTGAGAGTGGGAGGTGTTTTATGTGTTTCTTTTGAAGTATTACTTCCTTTTATGTCGCTTATGTATGTTATTTGAAATAATACGATACATTCTTCTAAAAGTATACCTCCCACTTAACATATAGAGATGTTTCCTAATTGTTTTTTCGTCGTAACGAAGAGCTGGTCCGGTTTGAGCTTCATAGGGAATTAATGTTTGTACTTTCTCTGCTGTTTCCAGAATTAATGGCTTAATTATTTCGAATGAAACTCCTGAATCTTCTAAAATCATAGATGCAACATCGTACATATAATTTGTAAAATTGCAAGCAAATACTGCAGCTAAGTGTAGTTTTTTCCGTTGTTCCGAAGTAATAGCAAATGTCTTAGTACTTATCTGGCCAGCCAGTTGCATTAATTGTTCTTGAACGCTTGAATTACAGCCTTCAATACAAATAGGGATTTCGCTAAAATCAACAGGTCTGTTTTTGGAAAATGTTTGTAGCGGATAAAAAACGCCATATTTATTGGCAAAACCATCAAATTCTCTTAATGATACACTCCCGGCAGTATGAACGTGCAAGGCATTTGGTACATCGAAATTTCGGATAAAATGTTTAAACGCATTGTCAGTCAAGGCATAGAAATAAATATCGGCTGTTTTGTCTATTTCATAAATATCAATAGTATAAGCTGTTTTTAGCTTGTTGGCTAAAACCTCTGCATTATTAGTTGTTCTGCTATATACCTGGCTAATAATTATACCTTTAGCTTGCAATGCGAGAGCTAAATGTGTTGCTACGTTACCTGAACCAATAAAAACTGCTTTCATAAATCATTTTCATTAAGAAACTTCAAAGTCCTTATAATGGTAAATTTAAATGATGCACTTTGAAGTTATGTGTTGTAATAAGGTTATTTCTTTTTCATTCCAAAAACCATGATGGCACCCGCACAAATTAGTAGTATCGGCCATATAAAATCGGATATATGTCTGGTCCACAAAATAATATCCGACAGTCGGAATAGCAATCCCACAACTATGAGTACAGTACCAACTGTTTTATTGCTAAGAGTAAGTAAAAAAATGATCCCCATGATTAATGGGTAATTTTTAAAATCAAAAATATACGGTTCAATTTCAGGAGGTAAAATATGGAGTTGTCTTATTAAGAAGAGGCATCCAAACACAAGGAGAGTAACTCCCCAAGCTAAACGGTTATCTTTTTTTGCAGCCATTCTAAAAAATTAGTTATTGGGAATTGATAATTATTTTAAAACTTGTCAAAGTGAATTTTATGTGTTGGTAATTTATTCTCCTCGTATGCTTTACGTTGTTCGTCGGGATAACCAATTGATATTATACTTAATACGGAATAATTTTCCGGGATATTCAATGACTTCCGAATGTAACTTTCAGTAGTCATATTTTCATCTTTTTGGCGACCATAAACTTGCACCCAACAACTTCCCAAACCTAAATCTTGTGCTTCTAATTGCATGATAATCGAAGCAATTGAAGCATCTTCCATCCAAACATCACTTTTCGTTGTATCTGCAGTTACAACAATCCCAAGTGGAGAATCAGCTAAAAATTGTGAACCATGGGGGCGACTCTCTGATAGCTTTACAAGGGTTTCTTTGTCCTGAATAACAATAAACTCCCATGGATTACTGCGCTTCGAAGCTGGTGACATTAAGGCTGCATTGGTAATTTGAACAATTTTTTCTTGTTCAACAGCTTTTGGCAAATACTTACGAATACTCCGTCGTGTTTTTAATAGCTCAAAGAATGAAGTCATAGAGAGAGTTTGTTATTTAAATTATTGTTTATCTTGTTTATCAACAAGATACCCTATAATGCTGTTTGGTTTTAGTAAACCTTTAATCCGACTGAAAGGTATCGTAACCTCAGTTTGACCCATATAATAGGGTGCAATTTCGTAAGGATTAAATACATAATTGATACTCTCGTCAGTTATGTAGAAGTTTCCGTTAGGTTTTATGGAATCTGTCCAATAATCAGTATCTTCTAAATCAATGATTGGCTCAGAATTCTTTTCATCCTTATTATATTCTTTACTTTCTTCCAGAATTCTTTTTTTGATTAACTCAGCGAGTTTGGGCTGAAAATTGGCAACATATAAATCTTTCTCAGAAATAACCTTGCCGGTTTTCAAATTGAAATTGAAATAATTACGCGTTTCAAGCCCATGAGCTCCACCCATATAAGCATATCGTTCAATGCCATACGCATATATTTTCTTATCGCTCAAAAGACTAAATCCGGTAATAACATGCTCATTGTTGAACGAATACACACTACCACTATCTAATGCATTGACAGATTGTTCGTTGTCTTGTTTATATTCAGTGAGAAGCTCTTTTGCATAGAATTTAACTAATGAATCATTTGCAACGCCAATATATTCTTTTCCGAAAAGGTTTGTAACAATGGTGTTACGGATTGATTTCAATACATTTGTGTCGGCAAATACTACAGGAATCTCAACTTCAAAATCAATGCTTAGAGAACCTTTTGTTGTATCTTTTGCCAAATAATACCTGTTTGTGAGGTCCTTTTCTTCAGTTTTAATCGTTTTTTGTTTACACGATAGGAAAGTCATTGATATTAATATGCTCAAAAAGAAGAAACTAAATTGTTTTTTCATATTCATTTTAAATTATTTATTTACGGAACAAATTTACAATATTAAAGACAGATTATATCAATAAATAAACAAAAATTTTTACTACATTTTTTGGAATATATATAACATTGTATAATGTATAATGAAAATTATATACCAATTTATAATTATTTTGAATTAAAACATTCATTTAATCACAGTTGTTCTGTTATTAATTGATATTTTTGTCATTAAATCGAAATGACAAGTATAAGTCAGTATATAAATTTAATTAGATGAAAATACTACTTTCTGTTGGTCTATTTGTATTAGCCGGTCTTTGTGAGATTGGGGGTGGATACCTGGTGTGGCTATGGCTACGCGATGGAAAATCATGGTGGATGGGTTTGTTGGGCGGAGTTATTCTTATGGCTTATGGAGTTATAGCAACTTTGCAAACTGAAAATTTTGGCAGAGTTTATGCAGCATATGGTGGAATATTCATTGCTATGGCAATACTTTGGAGCTGGAAAGTAGATGGAATTATTCCGGACAAATATGACCTTATTGGTGGAATTGTTGCATTGCTGGGTATGGCAATTATAATGTTTGCACCTCGCTCGTAATGCTATACTTAATCATTAAATATATAGGATAAATATTTAAATAAAATGAATAATACAGATTTATATTGCAAATTCATTGAAGCTTTCTATCTTTGTGGATGAAAATACAATTCGAACTAAAAAAGTAATAATAAATTAAATCAATTAGAAAAATGAAAAAGACAATTGCTGTGCTATCGCTAATAGCGATTTTTGTTGCTGCTACAACTATGTCGGCTCAAACACCTGCTGCTAAAACTGAAAAGTCTAAAGCTAAAACAGAAGTAAAGTGTGAAAAGAAAGCAGATGCTAAAGCTTGCTGCAAAGATCCAAAATCAGCCGAGTGCAAAAAAGGAGCAAAAACAGAATGCTGCAAAGGCAAAGAAACTGCTGAATGTTGCAAAAACAAAAAAACTGATGCAAAAGCTTGCACCAAATCTGACAAAGCAGCTTGTGAGAAAAAAGCTGCAACTGCAAAAAAATAATTCATGCGTGAATCTAATCCTGAAAAGCTCCGAAGTAAATTCGGAGCTTTTTTTGTTCATTAAATTATTTGCTCTACTTTTGTTTCAATAAATATCCAACTAATCCAATTCTATGTTTCAAACCAAAGTTGAAATTCCACCAACCAACCTGAAAATTTCGTATGAAAATCGAATTATGACTCTCGGATCTTGCTTTGCCGAAAATATTGGGAAAAGAATGCAGGATGTCTATTTTGATATGGATATTAACCCTTTTGGAGTGCTTTATAATCCAGTTTCAATTCTCAAGAGTATTGAAATTCTACTAAATAGGAATCAATTTGGACTGAGTGATTTATTTGAAAATCGTGGACTTTGGCAAAGCTTTTCGTATAGTAGCTTGTTTTCGGATATGAGTGCCAATGGCTGTTTGAATAAAATAAATGATAGGCTTCAAAAAGCGTCAAGTTTTTTTAAAGAAACAAATTTATTGCTTATTACATTCGGAACTGCCTGGGTTTTTGAGGAGCAAAAGAGTGGGAGCATAGTGTCTAATTGTCATAAACTGCCTGCTGCCCAATTTATACGTCGAAGGCTGACTGTTGATGAGATTGTTGCAGATTACTCAAAACTTATAATAAAGTTAAATATGCTGATTCCAGACTTACGAATTATTTTTAGCGTTAGTCCCATTCGCCATTGGAAGGACGGAGCACATGAAAATAATGTAAGTAAAAGTACGTTGCTTTTGTCAATTGATGAATTGCATAAACAGTTTAATCATATAGCGTACTTTCCGGCATACGAAATTCAACTTGACGAACTGAGGGATTATCGTTTCTATGCTTCTGATATGTTCCACCCGTCGGAAGTAGCCGTTGATTATATTTGGAAAAGATTTTCAGAGACCTATTTCAGCGATACGACTACAAGTATGAAACGGCAATTTGAACAACTTGCTGCCGATTTATCGCATCGGCCTTTACATCCTGGTTCTGAAGAGT
>Ga0302215_10002879_pt1 | contig 11733 bp, 12 predicted proteins | sample II_Fen_N3_1_FD_194580 | JGI IMG/M metagenome (GOLD analysis project Ga0302215, IMG submission 194580) | Peat permafrost microbial communities from Stordalen Mire near Abisko, Sweden - II_Fen_N3_1 | ecosystem: Environmental > Terrestrial > Soil > Wetlands > Permafrost | place: Sweden: Abisko... | reverse complement strand
CATTCACCATAGGTTTTATTTGGAATTAAATAATCATTAGAAGATGTATTATTCAAACAAACACCCGAAAGAGCATAATCAATATTATTTGAGGATATTGGTAAGAAAGCTGGATTTAACTGATTACGACCAACAAGCATATATTTAGGTAGGCCAGATAAAGCAGCAAAAACAAAGACTGGTATAGCAATAAATGATAGAAAAATGGTAAAGCTTAAAAATTTATAGTGTTTAATAAAAAAATTTAGTGGTTTCATATTTTTTAAAAAATGGATTGACTTATTTTTAAAAATTAAAGATATTTGTATTATAACATAAAATTAAAAAAGCCAATAATATATAAAAAGAAAAAAGAGATGTTTATTTTAAACATCTCTTTTAATAATTTAGTCTTTTAGTAAGCGAAGACCATAGCCTTGATTCTCGTAAGTCATTCCATTGAAATAAAAGATACAGTCAGTGTTAGTAATAGTAAACCTATTAGCATACGTTCCATCAGAAGATATCCCCCAAAAAGTAGCAATATCTTTTAAGTCTGCGAAAGTATTGGTGCTAACGTTTCCATTAGGTAGGGCTGTAAAACCAGATGAATTGGTAGCGACTCTTTTAGTGTCACTCCAATGTTCATGACCAGCTTCCATAAGCATTATACCTGATAAAAAATTTTCTGAATTATCAAGACCAACACTTAATGATACAAACTCTTCAAAAGTAGGTGTGTGCCAACCAACGATTAAACCTCGTGGATCAGCGCCAACATACCAATTGTAAAGAGCTCCGTAAACCTTACCAATCTCTGGGTCATTATTGTACCAACAATAAGCTGCGGTGGTTAAATTAGCCCAAACACTTAAATTAGTTACATTAGCAATTGGATCACCATTTGCATAATGTGTTGTTTTAAGATTTTCTTTCAGCCAAGTCTGCTTACCAATGGTTACGGTGTGGTATAAATTACCATCGTAATCACTAACTGCATAAGTGGTAAAAGAAATAATTTCACTAATCACTTCGCTAGCAGAGTTAGTAGCTTTCACTCGAAAATTATAATGAGTGTTGGCTTGTAAATCTGATAGATCGAAAGTTACTTTCACTGAATCTTTACCGCTGAAACTAGTTGGCAATGTTTTAGTTTGCCAAGCTGAGTTAAGGGTTTGGTATTCAAAGGAAATAACTGTGTTAGCTTCATTAGGAATAACTGAGGCCACTAATTTAGCAGAGTTAATTTTTACATTTTCTGCTGGACGAATGGCAACAATGGCCTTAATAATTGGTGATCCGGTCGTAACAAACAAACTACTATCAGATTTTGGTTCAGCCGCATTTGTAGCCGTTACTTTAAAATTATATAAAGTAGCTGGCTTCAAATCAGATAAATCCAAAGTAACCTTAATGGGGTCATGACCACTGAATTTAGTTGGCAAAACGCTTTTTCTCCAAGCTGAATTGTTTTCTTTATATTCAAATGAAATAACCGTGTTATCCTGATTAGGAGTAACTAAGGCGACGATTGTAGCCGAAGTTGTTGTGATATTTTCCGCTGCTTTAACAGTTACCACAGCGCTTTGCAGTGGTTCATTGTCATCACAAGCCGTACAAGAAAATAAAGAAATTGATAAGATCAGGAAAGCTATCGCCTTCCAAATTTGATTTTTGCGATTTGCTTTCATGATTATGTTTGTTTTTTGTTGTTAATTTACGTTTTTTTACTATGTCTATAGTATAGTACTAAATGGAGTTTTTGTCAATACTATGTCTAATTTGGCTAAAATTTCCTAGCTTATTGGCAAAACTGATCAAAGACCCTATAATAAGTTGGTAATAGACTAAATTAAAATTATGAAAAAAATTATAAGAGAATTTAAGGAATTTGCGGTTAAAGGTAACGCCATTGAACTAGCTACCGCGGTGGTTATCGGTGGTGCCTTCGGTAAAATTGTTACTTCCCTGGTCACGGACATGATCATGCCCTTCGTTGGTTTGTTTACTAAAGGTGAATCCTTCGCAGCTTGGAAAATTATTTTGCGAGAAACACCACTTTTAACTTTAAACATTGGTCTCTTTATTCAAAATATTGTTGATTTTCTAATTATTGCCGCCACCATCTTTTTTATGATTAAATTGCTTTCAAAATTAAAAGATCAAATGAAAAAGATAGAAAAAGAAGAAGAAAAAATTGCCCCCGAACCTAAGGCAACTAAAGATCAAGAATTACTCACTGAAATTAGAGATTTACTAAAAACTAAAGAATAAAAAAAGAGCTCCACCTAATGGAGCTCTTTTTCTAATACTTATCTTGTAAAAGTTAAACTCTTAGCAATCTTATCAATAACTGATTCTAAGTCAGTTTTATTTTGGCCATCATACCAAGCCATTAAAGCATAGATTTTATTACCATGGATATAACTATATTGAATCTGAGTTTGTCCATCTTTATAAGTTTTAACTGGAACAGAACTTGGTTTATTGGTGCCATCTAGCAACCAAACACTTAGAGTGAAATCGGAACATTGAAAAACGCCTTTATTAAAATAACAAGAACCAGGATATTTCATTTTTACACCCATCTCTTCATCTTCATAAGTAAAGATTTTATTCTTTTCCTCCTGACTTACTGGCGGTAAAATAGTTTTAGTGGAACTAGCTGTTGTTGTTGCGGCGCTAGTTGATATTTCACAAGTTGTTCCTTCGGTACTGACTACTGGAGTTTTAACAAGTGGTGCGGTTTCATTATTTTTTAATAGTGAACAACCACCGGCAAGAACTACTAAAGGCATTAAAGCCAAAAACCAAGATTTTTTCATAATTATATAGTAATATTTTTTCTATCCTTATTATAGCACTAAAAGTCCGGCCCATACTAATCCACTAACTACCAAGGTAATAGCAAAAATAATTCTAAAAATTAAACCGAAACGACCAGCGAGCCACATTAAACCAATTAAAGGAAAGCCGATTAGCGGCCACAAGCTACTACCATTTTTTAAATGAGCAACCCCATCGGAAGAAGCGCCTTTTAGGTCTTCGTTGCTAGGAAAAGCGTGAGCCGCGATTGAAAATGATAACCATAAAAAAATTAAACGTAAGTAAGAACCCGGTTGCAACCAATAAATAGCGTAAGCTAAAAAAATACTGAAAATGGAATTAAAAATAATCGGCCCAATGGCAATAAAAAAAGATTGTAAATAATTCCGGGGCGCTTCGTGAATCACGTAACCACTGGGATTACCAAAACGAAAATAAACGGTTTTAATAACTTTTAAACCAGATATTTTACAAAATATTTTATGGGCCCATTCATGAACAGCGACTCCAGGAAAAGTTAGAAAATAAAACATTAATTTTATGATTATAAAAAATATTATAGCATAGCCCCAATAAAAAAATCACCCCTGACTTAAGGGGTGATTTTTTTAAAAGATTATTTAACTGGAGTAACAACTTTAGCGGGAGCTGGGGTAGTTGCAGTCGCCGCTGGAACTACTTGGATAGTAGTTGCTGGAATCGATTGAATTGGCGATTGAACTTGTATTTGTCCGCCCATCATCTGTCCGTAACCATAATTATATTGGTCAGGACTTGCTTGCCCTCTGAAACGATCGTTTTGCATAATCCATCCACCGCGCTCATTATTAAATCGATCATAAGAACGGAACTCACGATTACGACTCATATGAGAACCAACACTAACACCAATTGAAAAAATAGCGAAAATTATCACAATCTTTAAAAAGATGCGAGCCACATGATGACCAGCGCAACCGTGAAAATGATTATATTTCATATAAAAACCATCTTTTTTACAAACGTCTTCAGTTTTTGGCACTTCTTTGACTTCTTCTTCCATAAAATTTAAATTATTGTTTATAAAAACCTTTATTAATATAATACGCAAACAATGACAGAAACTTCAAAAACTGTTATTCACTTCTTAAAGCGTCAACTGGATCTAAACGACTAGCTTTGTAAGCTGGGTAAAAACCGAAGAAGACACCCACAAAAAATGAAAAGGAAAAACCAATTATTGGCCCAGTGATTGAAGCCGACACTGTAGTAATTTTAAAGTAAGAAATAATCGGAATCGCAATCTGTCCTATAATTATACCAATTAAACCGCCCAAAGTCGAAAGAATAATTGACTCTAAGATAAATTGACTTAAAATATCTGATTGTTTCCCGCCAATTGCTTTGGCAATCCCAATTTCTTTAGTTCGTTCCGCCACCGTCACTAGCATTACGTTCATAATTCCAATACCAGAAACTACTAGTGTAATCGCCGCGATACAAGTTAGTAATGTAGACATTAAACTAGCTGAATCTTGAGCCGTGGACACCATACTCCCAGCATCCATTAATCTAAAATCGTCAGCCGCATTAGTTTTTAATTTATGTTCTGTTCTTAGAACACTAGTTATATCCTTGCTAACCGTGGCGACATTATCAACACTACTAGCTTGAACATTAATCATGACTTGTCCTTTTGAGCCTAATAAACTTTTTTCAGCCGTGGTCACCGGAACAACAACTGATTCATCAACTGACATTGGACCCATTCTTGAACCACTTTTATTCAAAACACCAATGACCGTTAATTTTTTACCCCCAACAGTCACTTCACTGCCTAACACATTTTGTCCATCAGGAAATAAATTAGTAACAGCCGTGCTTCCTAGAACGGTAACCATCGCATTCGAATCTAAATCAGCTTGAGTAATGGCTCGCCCACTTTGTATTTTAAGATTAGAAACGGAAAAATAATTTATATCCACTCCAGTAACACTATAATTTTTACTAACCGATCCATAAGAAACACTGGAATTACCAGTGATTGCCCCAGTAACCGCCGACACATTAGCTACTTGAGTGGCAATTACAGTAGCGTCTGAGGCTTTAAATTTTGAAGTTCCAACCGCACCTCGGCCTTGCTCAGACATTACTAAAATTGAGTTGGCACTTAAATTCTGAAACTGAGCATTAACCGCATCCTTAGCTCCTTGGCCAATCGCAAACACAGCAATAACCGTTGAAACACCAATAACAATTCCGAGCATTGACAAAAAACTTCTAGTTTTACTAGAGAACAAAGATTCAAACGCCATTTTTATAATTTCAAAGCTCATAAAGTTAAAAGGAAGTTTTTAATTTATAATCATCATCAACTACTTTACCATCTCTCATGTAGATTATGCGGTCAGCAAATTTAGCGACCTCCGAAGTATGAGTAACCATAATCAAAGTTTTTCCTTGCTCTTTAAAACTTTTAAATATTTTCATCAGCTCCAAGCCGGACTTAGAGTCTAAGGCACCAGTTGGTTCATCAGCTAAAATAATTTCGGGATTATTAATTAAAGCACGACAAATCGCAATTCGCTGTTGTTGTCCGCCCGAAAGTTCGCTGGGCTTATGTTTAGTTCGCTCACCCATGCCAACCGATTCGAGTAATTCCTTGGCTCGTTGCTCTCTTTCTAAAGCCGGTACACCAGCATATAAAGCTGGTAAGGCCACATTTTTTATAGCCGTTAAACGAGCGAATAAATTAAACTGCTGAAAAATAAAGCCCATTTTTTTATTTCGAATATAGGCTAAAGTAAAATCATCTTTAACTTCTCCCAAATCTTCACCGGATAAAAAATATCTCCCCGAATCAATTGGATGAAGACAGCCTAAAATATTAAGCAAGGTAGTTTTACCGCAACCTGATTCACCCATAATCGCGACAAATTCTCCTTTTTTAATCGATAAATCAACGCCCTGAAGCACGGGTATTTCTTCCCCGCCCGCTAAGTAATAAGACTTATGAACGTCTTCTAATTTAATTTCAGTGTTATCACTCATAAAATTAATAGGTAATTTTATCACCCAGGTTTAAACCACTGATTACTTCCACACTTTTACCATCAGTAAAACCAGTGGTCACTGGCACAAAAGTGCCATCAAGATTTTCCACCGATGGTTTGCCATTTACATTTCTAACCGCTTCAACTGGAATATTTAAGACATTTAAAGCTTGAGCGGTAATGAAGTTAACTGAGGCGGTCATCCCTTCTCTAATTGGATTATCTTTAGGATTAGTAAACATCACCCGAACTAAATAAGTCACAATCCCATTAGAACTAGTAACTGAGGTAAGTGAGATAAAGCTAACTTCCCCATCAACGGTTAAACCATCAATAGCATCAAAAGTCGCTCTAACTTTTTGACCAACCGCAATTTTACTAACATCGGATTCTTCAATATTAGCTTCAATATATAAAGTATTATTATTTATAATTGTCGCTACCGGTTTAGTGTTGTCTGTAATAATATCACCAGTTTTATAATTAAGTAGTGACACTACGCCGTCAATTGGTGAAATTATCGTTGCTTGAGAAATATTAAATTTAGCTTTATCAACGCTTACCGACGCCGAAGATAAAGACGACCTGGCGCTCGCTAAATCAGCGCTAGTGGCTGGAGCGATTAATTGGTTGTAAGTAAGTTGAGCATTATTTAAAGCGGAAACTTTATTAGACACATTATTATTAGCATTAGCAATACTTTGATTAGCGGCCGTTTGAGCTGAAGCTAAATCATCCAATGATTTTTGATAAGCTAACTGGAAGCTCGCTAAACTTCTTTTGGCCGTAACCACGGCTTGCTTGCCACTAGTCAAATTAGAATCAGCGCTAGTAATGCCCGAACGAAGACTATCAATTTTAGAACTAAGTGAATCTAATTGGCTCTGAGAAAAAGCGTTCGAGACAATGGTCGCATCTAAAGTGCTTTTAGTGTCTGATAATAATTTTTCCATTGAAGAAATAGCCGTATCAGCTTGATTGGCCACTGAATCGATATCCGATTGACTGCTGCCACTATTTAAATAAGAAAAAGCGGAATTAAAAGTGCTGTTATTATTTTTAGCTAGCACATAGTCATCCTTGGCACTATTATAAGAGTTAGGATTCTTGACGCCTAGCAAATCTTTAAAAGTACTATTTATACCTAGATTATCAACGCCTAAAATACTATCAGCACCTTGCAAATCATTAGCCAGCGTAATATTAATCGATTTTAAAGAATTAACTAAATTATCATATGCATTATTTACAATCGCACTGCTTTGTTCGTTGTTATTTAAATTTAAATTATTTAGAGCCACGGAAACACTGTTTTGAGCATTACGAACACTTTGATCGGCATTACTCTTGGCTTGATCTAAACTAATTTTAGACTGATCTAAACTTAACTGAGCTTGAGTGATGGAATTTTTAGATAAGGCTTTCTGACTGGCGGTGGCCCCGGCTTCTTTAAGTTGCAAATTGGCCAAAGCGGATTGATAACTGGAATAAGCGTTTTGTAAATCAAATTCTAAGGAATTAGTTTGCATGGAAGCAATTTTGTCACCCTTAACAACTTTTTGACCTTCTTTAACATAAACATTGTTTACGACCGCATTGGTACTATTTGAACTGGAAGGAAATGATAAAGTCACTCCATCGCGCGCCACTACCTTACCGTCAGATTGAATGGCAATTTGTAAATCACCTTTTTTAACAGTCGCTTGTTGTTTAACAGCGACAGCTACTGTTTGGGTTTTTTGACCATAAAAATAATAAACCGCCCCACCAATAACGATTAGAATAACTAAAACTATCAAAGTTTTTTTATTAAACAACTTTTTTAAAAAACCGCCCCCTTTAGCTTTTTTACTTTCTTCAATAATTGATGAGCTAGCCATACTTTTTTATTTTTAATTCAAAATTAATTAATCATCACAAAACTGGCAACTTTTCTATCAGTTACCGAATTATCTAACCAAATAGTCACAGTTTTATCGGCGGTAATATCCGCTAAAGTCGCTTCAATCATGGTTCCTGGTTTAGTGGTGCTAGTTGTGTCACTCTTTAGCATCTTAATTCCAACCGGAATAATCACTTTCTCTTCGCCGGTACTCATGGCTGTTAACCTAGCAATCATAGCGGCTCGATCAGTTGTGCCAGTGCCACCACCTTGGCCACCAGCAAATCCACCACCACCAGTTCGGCCCGCGCCACCACCAGCAAAACCACCGCCACCTTGACCAGGACCAACTCCGGTACCACCCAAACTTAAAGATGGTGTACCTTTAGTGGTTGAAGTCGTTGAGGCTTCAGTGCTACTGGCTCGTTGTGGTTGATCAATTTTTAAAATATCGACTTCATTACCAACGATTGACTTAACTAAGCCTCTAATTTCTGGAGGTGTAGTTGGTTGACCATAATCTGGTCGACGATTAGCAACGCCACCCCTAGGTGCATTTGAATTATTGGCTGTGTTTGGAGTGCCAGTACTAGTTCCACAGGCCGATAGAATTAATAAGGACCCCAGGCCAGCGGCCGCTAAAAGTAATTTCTTTTTCATTTGATTTATTTTTTAAATTTAGTTTACTTATACATTACGCAAAATATTTTATTTTCTTCAATATTCCTAAAAACCACAAAAAGGATGACTAAGCTTTTTAGCCATCCTTTTTTATATAAATTAACTTATTGGCACTGTTTGTTCAAATCAAACAGATTACTTGCCTAGATCAAACTGAGCCCCCATGCCCATACCCATACCCATGCCATGGCCAGCACCATTTGTTAAGCCAAGTTGAGTAGACAGAGTCTGTTCTTGTTGATGTAAATTATAGAGTTCAACATAACTGCTAAAATTGGTTGCTGTTATTTTTTGTAAAATTGGGGCGTTAGCGCCGACAGCCGTTACCCAGGCATTATAATCATTAGCTTTTAAAGCGGTTTCTTCGGCGGTTTTTTTAGCATCCATTTCAGCTTTTTTAGTAGCCATTTCCGCTTTTTGAGCGTCAGTTAAAACTGGTTTAACGCCTTTACCATCGCGCAGATGCATAGTCGCCGTTGTAGTTGCTGAAGAATCTTTTACGGCTGAAGTTGGACTAGCTGCTAAAGTAACCGAGGAAACACCAACAGCTGAGATAATTGTAAGAGCCATAAGGCCCATAGCTAGTTGTGATTTTTTTATTTTCATATAATTATTAGTAAATTAATTTTTAACATTTTTCTTAGAACCGGTTCTGCTTTATATTACGCTCCAAAAATATTTTTCTTCAAAAAAATCTTCCCCCGAAGGAGAAGATTTATGAGTTTAATTACTATGGATAATAATTGGTTCTATTGGACCTAAATTACAAGCACCAGGAACGCCTGGCTGACAATCCCGAGGTAGCATTTTTGGTGGTAATGGTGGTAACGGTCGTTTAAAAAATCCTCGACCCGGTCCAACTGACATTACTTCTTTAATTAGGAAGCGATGGTCGGCCACCTTTTCACCAATTAATCTAACTGGGTGACCTACTAATATTTTTTGATGGGAATCTTCATCTTTATTTAATAAGGTTACCCAGGTTTCGCCAGAGCGATCAACTAAATTATATTCTAAAGGACTAACTTGAGAAATAATCATACCAGTTAAGCGGCCACTATCTGGATTAGACCAATAATTAAGTTGAGGATTAATAACTCGATCATAGAATGGAGCGCGCTCGCCTAAAGTATCATCAATAAAACGATCGACCCCCAATAAATTAACTAAGGCACCTAAAATTAAACTGCCACCAATAATGATTAAAATAATTTTTCTAGTGGAATACTTATAACCTTTTTTAGTATGCTTGATATAAAAATAAACGGATAAAGCAAAAATTATTAAACAAATAATCCAAAAAAATGGAATAACAAACAGCAAGGCTTCTAAAATATTAGGGCCGCCGCGACCCACGCCCGTATCTTCACCAGTTACCATATAAAAAACTAGCGAAGTCGAAATCGCTCCCAAAATCAAAGAAAAAATTCCTAAACTCCAAATGATAAAGTTCTTAAGAAAAAACTGCCATTTTGGTTTAGGTAATATTTTATCTTCTTTTATTTTATGTAAAACTGTGTCGTTAAAATTCTTGTCTGTTAAATTTATCATATTTTTATTTGCTGTTTGTCTAATTCTCTTTTAAATTCACTTTTAGCTTTATTCATCAGTGACCCGACCGTGCCCACTGGTTTTTTGATAATATCGGAAATTTCTTGATAATTCTTTTCTTCCAAAAATTTTAAAACTAAGACTTCGCGATATTTTTCGGATAAAGCATATAAGACCTTAGCCACGTTATCTTTTAAATATAAATTATCTAACTCTTTTTCAATATTTACATTGGAAGCTAATTTCCGGGCACTGTCATCTTCTAAATTAGTGCTATGCCCTTCGGCTCGAACATTTAAACGCCGATGATTACTGATTACTTGATTACGAGCAATGGCGTAAATCCACGAAGAAAATTTTAAATCTTTATCAAAGTCATTTAAGTTTAAATAAACTTTTAAAAATATATCTTGTAATAAATCTTCCGCATCCTCATCACGAACATTCGTGATGCGCCGAATATAGTTAAATAACTTGCTCTTATACCGATTAATAATCAGCGCAAAATTATCCTGACTTTTCAGGGCTAAAATTACCATTTCTTCATCGCTTAAAGCTTCAATTTCGTCCGGGTTTAACATGTTTTTTTATCTTTGTCTAATTAAATACGCAAACGCCAATAAATTCTTCAAATCAAAGTTAAAAATTAGTAGATAGCGCTAGCTACCGTTTTAGAAATCTCTTTATCAAAGGGATTAGGCAGAATTAATTCAGGATTAGGCACGCTTACTAAGCTGGCTAATTGCTCCGCGGCTCGAGTCAGCATTAAATCAGTTATCTGAGTCACTTGATTATCTAAGGCCCCGCGAAAGATTCCCGGAAAAGCAAGCACATTATTTAATTGATTAGGAAAATCACTACGGCCAGTAGCCACAATAAAAGCGCCCGCTCGTTTAGCCGCTTCGGGCATAATTTCGGGAACCGGATTAGCTAAAGCAAAAATAATTGGTCTCTCATTCATACAACTCACCATGGTCTCACTTAAGATTCCACCCAAACTAACACCAATAAAAATATCTTGATTTTTAATCACCTCGTCTAATGATAAATTAAGTTTTTGGAGATTAGTTAGTTTAGCGTATTTAATTTTAGCGTCATTTAAATCGGGTCGGCCTTCATAAATTGTTCCCTTGCTATCACAAACAATAATATTTTTAAAACCATAGATAAGTAATAAATCAGTAATAGCTAAACCAGCCGCACCAGCACCATTAATTAAAATCTTAGCATCCTCCTTAGTTAAGCCTCGAAGTTTAATGGAATTAATTAGCCCAGCCAAAACTACCAAGGCGGTTCCATGTTGATCATCATGCATCACGGGAATATTTAATTCCGCCTTTAAACGAGTTTCGATTTCAAAACAACGCGGAGCGGAAATATCTTCCAAGTTAATACCCCCAAAATTAGGGGCTAAATATTTTACCGTTTTAATTATTTCTTCAGTGTCTTGAGTATCTAAACAAATTGGAAAAGCATCCACGCCCGCAAATTCTTTAAATAAAATGCACTTACCTTCCATGACAGGAATAGCCGCTTCCGGACCTAAATTACCTAATCCTAAAATGGCGCTCCCATCGCTGATAACCGCGATCATATTCCCTTTCATGGTATGCGTTAAAGCCGCTGACTTATCAGCGGCGATTAAACGACAAACCTCAGACACACCTGGAGTATAAGCCAAAGATAAATCTTCTTTAGTGCTAAGGGCCACTTTACTTTTAATTTCTAATTTACCTCGCTTATCTTTATGTAACGCTAGTGATTGTTCGTAAACATCAGACA
>Ga0302215_10002878_pt1 | contig 11733 bp, 14 predicted proteins | sample II_Fen_N3_1_FD_194580 | JGI IMG/M metagenome (GOLD analysis project Ga0302215, IMG submission 194580) | Peat permafrost microbial communities from Stordalen Mire near Abisko, Sweden - II_Fen_N3_1 | ecosystem: Environmental > Terrestrial > Soil > Wetlands > Permafrost | place: Sweden: Abisko... | reverse complement strand
AAGGAGCCAAACAGTTAGTTGTACAAGAAGCGTTAGAAACTACGTTCATGTCAGCTTTATATTCGTTCAAGTTTACACCGCAAACAAACATAGGAGCATCGTTAGATGGAGCAGAGATAACTACTTTTTTTGCACCACCTTGCAAGTGAAGACCTGCTTTGTCGATAGTAGTGAAAACACCAGTTGATTCAACAACATAGTCAGCACCTACAGCACCCCAACCAATGTTAGCTGGATCTTTTTCAGCAAAGAAAGCGATTTCTTTACCATTGATCACTAATTTACCGTCTTTGTGCTCAGCTGTTCCTTGGAATCTACCATGAACTGTGTCATATTGCAACATGTAAACCATGTAATCAATATCCATAAATGGATCATTTACTGCAACGATCTGAACATCGTTTCTTTCTTGAGCTGCACGGAAAACCAAACGTCCGATACGGCCAAAACCATTGATACCTACTTTAATCATTTTATTTATAGTTTAAAATTGAGTTTCTTGTTTTCGCCACAAAAGTACTACTTTCTGTCGAATTGACAAAGATACAGGTCTTATTAATTACACTTTTTTTGTTATTGTAAAGTGGAGATGGCAAACTGTAAGCTTGTTTCTGATTATGAGTTAAATATATATGATAAAATAGCTCCAATTTCTTGGGCGTTTTTTCCAAAATCAGGTTTTTCCAAAATCAGGTTTATTATTGCGATAAGATTGAAAGGCTAAATTTATCAAGCGTTTATACCTGAAAAAAAAGCAATTTTACACTCGTATTGGTAAAATTGCTTTTTTTGAATAATCGGGGAGTATGGAATTTTGTTTATTCTTCCTCCTTTTTAGAGGTTTTAATTCCAAGAATTGTGTAAAGTGGACAGAAACCAATTAGGCTCGTGATGGTCATAATTAGTGCAACGACCAATGCAACGATGCCCAGTGTATCTTTTAGTACACCTGTGTAATACAATGCAATGAGAATAATTGCAATAAACAGCCTGACTAGTTTGTCGGATGAACCAATGTTATTTTTCATGACAGTTGAATTTAGAAATTAATTGACTTTGATATTTAAACAAAATGAAGAATACTAAAGTTCAATAATTTTCAATTCTGATAAGTTCTACCGTTTTATAAATCATTGATAAAAAGACGTTAACACTTTGCTGTTGTAAACTATTTATAAAATCCATTTTTATTCCCTTGCACTTCATTTTTTCTTGATTATCTTTGCCCATCTAAAATCATTTAATTAAAAGAACTAGAATAATGGAAATTTCAGGAAAAATTATTGCCGTATTACCTATGGCAACTGGTCAAGGGAAAAACGGAACTTGGCGTTCGCAGGATTATGTATTGGAAACAGCCGATCAATATCCTAAAAAAGTATGTTTTAATCTCTTCAACGATAAAATAGATCAGTTTCCGTTGGCAATTGACGATCAGGTAAATATGAGCTTTGATGTTGAAAGCCGCGAATATAACGGACGTTGGTATACTACAATTCGCGCCTGGAAAGTTGAAAAAGGTGTTGTAAGTGCTGCTCCGGCTGCTTCTGCTCCTGTGGCTTCATTTAGCGCTGCACCCGGTGCTGGCGAAGGAAGCGATTTGCCGTTCTAAAACACTCCCAACGCTTAAAGGGGAGTAAAGATTAGTACTATTATATTTTAAAAGCCCCTTTAGGGGTTTGGGGTTAATGAAAAAACGAATATTACTTGGAATGAGTGGCGGCACCGATAGTTCGGTTGCTGCCATTCTTTTATTGGAACAAGGCTTTGAAGTCGTGGGCATAACGTTTCGTTTTTGGGAAGATGGTGAAAATAAACATTTGCAAGATGCAGTAAAGCTTGCAAACCAACTTGGAATAGAGCATATTACTTATGATGCGCTAGATGTATTTCGCGAAAAAGTGGTTGGCTATTTTGTGTCCGAATATCTGGCTGGTCGTACGCCTTTTCCTTGCGTTAAGTGTAATAACGAGCTAAAATGGAAACTGATAATCGACGAAGCTGACCGACTCGGTTGTGACAAGGTGGCTATGGGACATTACGTGAATATCGTTTCTGAAAATGGCCGTTATTTTGTGGCAGAAGGTACTGACCCGGATAAGGATCAATCGTTTTTTCTTTGGGGTTTAACACAAAAGCAGCTTTCGCGAATTGTTTTTCCGCTAGGGAGACTTCATAAAACCGAAGTGCGTGCAATGGCTGCAGAACGTGGTTATAAACGAGTTTCGGAAAAGAAAGATAGCCTTGGTGCTTGTTTTTGTTCCGGTGATTATCGTCCATTCCTGAAAAAGCAATTAGCCGAGCCGGATAAATTTATTTATTCAGGTAATTTCATTGACGAAAACGGTAGTGTTCTGGGGACTCATGATGGTTTTCCGCTTTATACAGTGGGGCAGAGGCGAGGCTTGATTCATTTGAACAGGAAAGTGTTTGTAAAGGAAATACGTCCTGAAACCAATGAAGTAATACTGGCTCCTCTTGAAAACATGTACAAAACAGAATTTTTTGTACATAATGTCAATATCGTGGATAGTAGCTTGTTTACAAATGAGTTTGATGTTGTTTGCCGCATTCGTTATCGCAAGCAAAATACTCTGTGCCGTGTTGTGTTGTTGGCTGATAGACGAGCCAAGGTAGAACTTGCTGAGCCTCTTGAATCTATTGCTCCCGGTCAAACTGCTGTTTTTTATCGGGATGGACGGATATTAGGAGGAGGATTTATTAGTTGACAGTTGACAATTAATATCATGACCAAAGGGAGTAAATATCGCAAAGCAAATATCAAATTTTTATCTCCCAAATAGCTATAAAATGGCAGATGCTTCCACCCAGTACAAATAGATGGAAGATGGCGTGAGTATATTGAATTTGTTTGAAGGAATATAGTACTGCGCCAACGGTGTAAAATAATCCTCCGGCAATAAGCCAGTATAATACCGACATTGAATTAGTTGCACCAAGTGAATCGATAAGCGGTTTGAAAGCAATGACGACTACCCAACCCATAGCCACATAACAAATTGTTTCGAGTTTGCTACCTTTTTTCAGGTTCATGAAACTTAATGAAACTCCCAGTACAGCTGCAACCCAGATAATACTAAATAGTGACCAACCCCAAGCTCCATTTTCTCGGAGAACCACTAGTGTAAAAGGAGTGTAACTTCCGGCAATTTGTGTGTAAATGGCTGCATGGTCATATTTTCGACGAATGGCTTTCATTTTCATGTCTTTTTCTGCATGATAGAGAGTAGATGCAAAGTACATGAGTATCATGGAAATGACGAAAATAATTTCGCTGGCAATGGCCCATGGGTTGTGCGATATGATTGCTTTATGAATCAGAAATGCTCCAGCAATAACTCCAAATCCAATTCCAATGGCATGTGAGTAGGTGTTATACCTTTCTTCTTTTCTACTATATCTCATGTGTTTTCTTCTTTTTGTTATTTCTCCAATGATTTTACCACACGATTTATGACCTGACTTTCGAACCCGCGACCTTGTGCAAAATTGAACAATTTACCTTGTTTTTCGTATTCAAATTCATATTTTAGGCTGGAAACTTTGGTCTTAAGGATAGAAGCTAGCATTTCTTCGTATTCTCCGTCGTCAATTGTTGATAATGCCTGATTAATCAGTTCTTCGCTCAAGCCTTTTTGTTTTAAAGCGTATGAAATCTTGATTTTTCCCCATTTATTGAAGCGAAATTTGTCTTTTACAAAATGGGTGCAATAGCGTTTTTCGTTGATGAAGTCTTCGGCTATGAGTCGGTCGATAATGGTGGATTTATCATCGCAGCCGATGCACCAAGCACCTAATTTATCTTCTACTTCTGAAATGCAATGCTCTGATATAGAACAGTACGATGCTGCTTTGTGAAGCAGTTCGTCTAATGTGTATTCTTTTTTCATGATAGTATTAAAACGGCAAAGTTTGAAACAACAAATGTAGTTATTTTTCTTGTTTTGTGTTTAATTAAATATGTCTAAAAAAGATCTTTCAATAAAATGAGATGTCATTACTACTTTGCACCCAAATTGGAATGTACTAAATTTTATAATCTATCAAATACAAAGTGACTTAAGTTAAAAACATTCTGATTTTCAACTTAAGCCACTTCGGACTAATAAACCTTTAATTGTTTGCCTTTTCTTTTTTTACTTTTCTGCGTTTAATCCAAATCAGAATAGCAATACAAGCAGGTGCAATTATAAATAAATACGGCCACATCCCAAATAATTCCAAGATAAAGTCAACTAGTCCAAACCACCCTTCAGTTACCGATTCTTTAAGTTTTTCCCAGAAACTGTCGCGTTTAGCAGGTTTGTAGGCAAAATCCTTTTCTGTTGAAATAGTCATGCTCAGTGTACTGTAGTTTACACAGTCGTTTAGGTAGCGCAATCGACCTTCGCTACTTTCAATTTCTTCCTGCAGATTTCTGATAGCTTCTTCTATTTCAACGATGTCTTTCATGGCATTAGCTTTCTTCATTATTTCGTTGTAGCGAGCCAATGCATTACGTTTGCTGGCCAAGCGTGTTTCCAAATCCAGGAATTCTTCAGTGACATCGCGAGCTGATATTTCCTTGTACAATACTTTACAGTTACCAGTTTCAGCTGAGCCAACAAATTTTTCGAAATTACCTACCGGAATGCGAACTGTCAGTTCATAGCCACTCTGGTTATCACTATTTTTTAGGTTTTCATTGGCATAATATCCGCCAAGGCTTTTTACTAAGGTGTCAATTTGATGTTTCGTAGCTTGCAAATCCTTTACCTGCAAACCCAGTCGACCATCTTTAATAATTTTCTTTTGAATAGCTTTCTTTTGAACAATGGTCTTTGGTGCTTCAAATTTGACGGAATTTCTCAATGGAGGTGGCGGTTCTACGCTTTTATTAGCACTTTCTTTTATATCAGCAATGTCTTTTCCGTTAACATCATCGTAAGCTGAAGCCTCCACTTTTTTGATATGAGAATCTTTAACCTCGGCTGGAGCAAATTTTGTCATACACGTTACTCCATACTCTTCTTTCATTTCTTTTTTGCCACAAGCCACTAGGCCTATAAGCACTAAAAATAACATTGATTTCTTCATGATTTTAGATGGATTAAAGGGTTAATATAAATAAAGTAATGTTTACTATTCAAGTTTGAATCTGATAGGTAGGGTATAATAGACATTTACATTCATACCGTTCTGTTTGCCGGGAATCCAATTGGGGAGTGCAGCCACTATTCGTAGTGCTTCTCTGTCGCAGGCAGGGTCGAGTGAGCGAAGAACTTCATACTTTTCAACTTCTCCTTTTTTTGTAACCACAAAACGTATTATTACTGTGCCCTGAATGTTGTTCTCTAAAGCAATAACTGGATATTTGATGTTTTTATCGATAAAATGCAACAGTTTTTTGTCACCGCCGGGGAATTGGGGCATTTGCTCAACCACTTCGTATGGTGTGGTTTTTTGTGATGGATAATATGGAATCTCTTGAAATTCGTCTATAACCACATTGCTTGTATCATGTTGACTTGGAGTGGCTATTTCTGATTTATCTGTCTGTACTTTACTCTTTCTGCAGGCGCTGACAGACAAAATAGTGAGAATTAAAACAAGTCCAATTCTGATGTCTCGTTTCATAATATGCAGGATTTAGAGGTTTGCTTTCGATCTTTATTTTATTAACGTTCATTTTTTAAACTTATTTTAAAAAATGTTGAAAATATAGGTGGTTTTTTACAACGAAGTGGCAAAATTAGAATAACCTCCGGTGAGGCTTGTGATACCGGAGGATGAAAAGGAATCTCAAACTTGTTTATTTCCTTGGGTTTTCAAAGGGTGCGATTAAAAATCGCGACCCCACGTTTGGTGTGTTATTTCCTTTTATTTACCAAGTAAATTCCGGTGAGTACAATCACAGCACCGGCTATTTCTTGTACAGCAAGCATTTCTCCTAGTACCGGAATAGAGAAAATAGCTGTAAATACCGATTGGCTGAGTAGACTTACAGAGGCGATAGTTGGTTTGATATGGCCCAATGCCTGATTGATGGCGAGCCAGCCAAATAGCTGTGGAATGAGTCCCAATGCAATTAATGCGAGCCAACTGCTGTTGCTAAATCCCCAAAGTGGGGTAGAGCTAAAGAGGCAGATAATACCAAGCACAATGGTACTCGAAATCATTGAAATTGCTGTAAATGAGAAAGTGTCGAGCGTGACTCTGCCTTTGCGGACGGTTAGTAAATAGGCGCCGTAAAACATGCTTGCAAAAATGGCCAAAGCATTTCCGAGGTTTAAATGTGCTTCGAGAACCTGACTTACGCCAATGATAACTGTAACACCGGAAATGGCAATGACTGTTCCAATCCAAAAAATCCGGGTTGGTTTTTCCTTCATGAAAAACAACGCACCAATTCCCACCCAAACGGGAGCCAGATTGGCTAATAACGTAGAAATACTAGCCTTTGAAAGCATTATGGAGGTGTTCCAAAGGGCAATGTCGCAGGCAAAAAGCACTCCGCAAATAATTGCCACTTTTACTCCCCGAACCGATGTGATTGGCTTTTTGAAATACAACCATACCGGTATAATACCAATTGTACCGAAAAACATGCGGTAAAAGGCCGATCCAAACCCGCTAACATCGGCCAGTTTGACTAAAATGGCTGACCACGAGATACACAAAACCCCAAAGAACAAGAGAAAATAATGAATCCACGGATGGTTTTTGTGCAATTTAAACATTGAGAAATTGTTAGATGTTTTAACCGGGAAATTGGATAAATGAATGAACTGTTTTTCTGAGTTAAAGATAATGATGATTAGCGGTAAACAGCCTTTGTCATACGGTCGTTTCCCGAAATGTCTTTTCTCAGTTCTACATTTGTAAACCCGAGTTCTTTCAGTAAGTCAATAGTTTCTGATCCAAACTGACGATTAATTTCAAAATACAATTTTCCGTTATTGTTCAGATGTTTTTGGGCAAAAAGTGCTATTTGGCGGTAGAAAAGCAATGGATCATTGTCAGGAACAAATAAAGCCAGATGTGGTTCATGCTCCAATACATTTGCTTCCATATTGGCTTTCTCATTTTCCAATACATAGGGCGGATTACTGACGATAATGTCCCATTTCTGCTCTAAATTATCTGGATGGAGAATGTCTACTTTGGAAAAATGAACATTCAACTTATTGCGGTCGGCATTGCTTTGGGCAGTTTCTAGTGCTTCTTCCGAAATGTCGAATGCGCTGACTACAGAATTGGGAAATTCATGTTTTAAACTAATGGCTATGCAACCACTTCCGGTACCAATATCCAGTATCTTTAAAGTGCTGTTGCGATCATTTTCAGTTCGTATCCAGTCAACCAACTCTTCTGTTTCAGGTCGCGGAATAAGTACCGATTCATTCACATTAAAGCATAACCCATAAAATTCAGTTTCGCTCAAAATATATTGAATTGGAATATTTTTCTTGAGTTTTTCGATAAAACTTTCAATCACATGATGTTGTTCAACAGAAAAATATGTATTTTTGTTAACGATAATTTCCGTTCGAGAGAAACCTGTTATTTTTTCTATCATTAAATAGCTAAAACTCTTGATTTCTGTTTCGGGGTAAATCCCATCTAACTCAGATTTTATATGTTGTAAAGCGGTTTGCATGGGTGCAAAGATAGAAAAATAAGTTGCGAGTTACAAGTTGCGGGTCAACCATTCTGTTTTATCGAAATTGTGGTGTTATTTATAAATTAGGAACTATGAATTATGAATTAAGGTACATGCAGCGTTGTCTTCAGCTTGCTCAAATAGGGGCTGGTTCTGTAGCACCAAATCCAATGGTTGGAGCGGTGTTGGTCTACTACGATGTAATTATTGGCGAAGGTTATCACCAGCGTTATGGTGAGCCCCATGCTGAACCTAATGCCATAAGCTCGGTTAAAGATCCATTATTGCTTGAAAAATCTACTCTTTATGTTAGCTTGGAACCTTGTTCACATTTTGGAAAAACACCTCCTTGTGCAAATCTGATTGTTAGGAGTAAGATTCCACGGGTTGTAATTGGCACGTTGGATCCGAATCCTAAAGTTGCCGGGCGTGGAGTTAAGATTCTTCAAGATGCCGGGATTGAAGTACATGTAGGTGTACTGGAAGATGAATGTAGGGAATTAAATAAGCGTTTTTTTATTTTTCAGGAGCAAAAACGCTCTTATGTGTTGCTTAAGTGGGCGCAAACAAAGGATGGTTTTATGGATGTTAAGCGAACAGACCATTTGCAAACGCCCCTTCTTATTTCCAACGAAATAACGAGACAGTTGACCCATAAAATGCGTGCCGAAAATCAGGCAATTTTAGTAGGTGCAAATACCGTTTTGCTAGACAATCCGTCACTTACAGTGAGAAATTGGTCGGGTAAATCGCCTATTCGGGTTGCCATTGATCGTCAGGGGCGGATTCCTGAAAATTTTAATTTAATGGATGGCAGCATTCCAACGCTAATATTTACTGAGAAACCCAAGATAAATAGACATAATTTGGAGTTTATTTGTATTGATTTTGATGCGCAAAACTTGAATACTATCTTACAATGCTTATACGAACGGAATATTCATTCTGTTATGATTGAGGGTGGAGCCACAATTCTCAATAGCTTTCTCGATGCCGGATTGTGGGACGAAGCAAATGTGGAAGTATCGCCCAAGAATGTTCTGGGTGGTGTGAAAGCCCCGATAATTTCAGGAATACCTGTTTCAAGTAAAGTGTTTAATAATCATCAATGGCTGTTTTTTAAGAAATAAGAATAACTAAAATGACACACCTTTTAACTGTATTACTAGTTGTTTTGTATGTTTATACCATCACCACTACCATTTCAGTATTGTTGTTGGAGAATCGTAATCCAGTTAAGTCAATATCATGGGTGTTAGTGCTGTTTTTTTTGCCTTTTGTGGGACTCGGACTCTATTTGTTACTTGGGCAGGATTATCGGAAGAAAAAAATTATTTCTAAAAAAAGTATCAGGAGTGTGATTGATCGACCAGTAGCTTCTTTTGATATAAATAAGCTAGATGTGAGTATGCTTAATGACACTCAGTTGAAATTGGTTAAGCTATTGTATAAGAGTAGTGAAGCGGCTGGCTATGTCGGTAATAAAATTGATGTTTTAGTCGATGGCGCATCTACTTTCGAAGCACTTTTCGAAGCTATTAGAGATGCCAAAGATCACATCCATATTTTGTTTTTTATTTTTGATGATGATAAAATTTCCAATGAACTTCGTGAATTGCTAATCCAAAAAGCAAAGGAGGGTGTTCGCGTCAGGATGATTTATGATTATTGGGGGAGCTTTAATCTATCGAAAAAATACATTAAATCCTTGACTGATGCTGGCGTTTATCTTCGCCCTTTTCTACCGTTTCGTTGGCAAATTTCACGTAGCAGCAAAATTAATTACCGGAATCACCGTAAATTAGTTGTGGTTGATGGAAAAGTTGGTTTTACGGGAGGTCTGAATGTTGCTGATAGATATGTCTACGGTAATAAGTTGGGTATGTGGCGCGATACATTTGTTCGGTTTGAAGGTGCTGTGGTTCATGGGCTGCAATTGTTGTTTATGGTCGATTGGTTTTTTGTTGATCGAAAGTTTATTGATGGGCCTGAGTATTTTCCAAAGCCAGCTTTATATGAACTGAATATGGTTCAGCTGGTTAGTAGTGGTCCCGATACGGACTGGGAGGCCATTATGCAGGGAATAGCGTCAGCAATTATGTCTGCTACAAAGTATGTTTATATACACACTCCTTATTTTATGCCCAATGAAGTCATTGCCTCTTGTGTTGAAGTGGCTGCATTAAGTGGTGTGGATGTTCGGTTGATGATTCCTGTTCGCTCAGATTCGAGGCTCTCCGATGCAAGTACATTCAGCTATTTGGGACGTGTGTTAGAGGCTGGAGTTCGAGTTTTTCGATATCATGGTGGTTTTCTACACAGTAAAGCCATTGTGATTGATGATTTTATCTCAATTGTTGGTTCTGCAAATCTAGACGAACGTAGTTTTGCTCAGAATTTTGAAGCAAATGCGTTTATATACGACTCAAAAACTGGTAGTAATTTAAAAGAGTTATTCTTGAATGATGCCAGAAACTGTATAGAACTAAATTTGGATGACTGGAATAACCGCAAACGCCGACAGAAGCTGAAAGAATCGTTTGCCCGCCTTTTTAGTCCGCTTATGTAGAAATTCTGAATATAGACAAAAAGCCACTTTTAAATTTTTTCCAAATAATAATTTTTATTACTTTTGTGTCCACTAAAAAATCAGCGGGATGTAGCTCAGCCCGGTTTAGAGTACTGGTCTGGGGGACCAGTGGTCGCAAGTTCGAATCTTGTCATCCCGACTGTTTAAAATGAAAGACTTACATTAATTTGTAAGTCTTTTTTATTTCTAAACATTACACAAACATTACACAAAACAGATATTTAATTACAAAAAAATATAATCTAATATTAGTGTGATAGATTTCATTCCTAGGCTTTTAAAAGAATAACTCCTTTGTTGTTCAAATTAATCAAACCATCTTTCTGAATCTCAATAACAATTTTGTAAGCCCTAGTGATTTCATCACCAGGGCTTGTTTTATAGCGTCAAAAAGCACCGTTTAGCGTTGTTCATGTATTTATTACACAGTTGATTGACTTGTACATTTACAAGAAAAAATCAATTGTATGAAAAAAGTATTATTCAAACTGCCTGATTGGTGGAAAGCTGAAACTCCTGTTCTGGCTCGTTTCTTCCAACTTATTTCCAGTGGCATTGCTGCACTTCCATTGTATTACGCTGCGTTACCAGCGGAGTTTAAAACAGCTATTCCGGACTGCTATCTGAAGTACATTGCCATTGCCGGTGGTGCGTGTGCATTTATCCTCCAATTTTTCAATAAAAAACAATCATGAACAAACTAGGAAAATACTTCTCATTGGAAGAATTGACAGTAACCCATGAGAACTTAGACAACACACCCGGACCGGTGCAAATACAAAAGCTGAAGGAGCTGGTCAAAAATATTCTGGATCCACTCAGGGAAATGATTGACGAACCGATAGCCGTGAATTCCGGCTACAGAACAATAGCGGTAAACAAAGCCATTGGCGGGGCTCAAAAACCCATTAGCCAACACACCAAAGGCGAAGCTGCGGACATTGAATGTTTTGATAATGCAAAGCTATTTCAAACCATTCGTGACCACTTCCAGTTCGACCAATTGATTTGGGAGAAAGGAAATGATAAACAACCCGACTGGGTTCATGTAAGCTTTAAAAGCAAAGGAAACCGCAACCAGATACTCAAATATAAAAACGGAGAATACATACAACTATGAAAAACACAATTGCAATTTTAAAGAAATATGCCCTGGTAATATTAGCCGTTTTGATTTGCGGATTTTCTTTGTTTCAGAAATGCGATTCTAAGCAAGAAACACCGCAACCCGCAACAATTGACCAGCGAGACAGAAACGAGTCAAAAGAAGATAGTTTAAACACTGCCAGAGCCAATGTTTTGCTTTATCAGAAAGATAGTATTATTCAAACGCTAAAATCAATACTAGCAAAGGAAAAAGCCAATACAGCTACTCAAAAAGCTGAAGCCAACAAACAACATGTTATAAACGACACACTCCAATCCCGATTTGAAAGAGGCAAGGACCTGAGCACTTGCGAAGATCTTGTCCGGGGTTTAA
>Ga0302215_10002877_pt1 | contig 11737 bp, 9 predicted proteins | sample II_Fen_N3_1_FD_194580 | JGI IMG/M metagenome (GOLD analysis project Ga0302215, IMG submission 194580) | Peat permafrost microbial communities from Stordalen Mire near Abisko, Sweden - II_Fen_N3_1 | ecosystem: Environmental > Terrestrial > Soil > Wetlands > Permafrost | place: Sweden: Abisko... | reverse complement strand
CTTTACGCCGATATGAGTTTGCAGTTTTACTACGTGGTCATTAGCATTTACGGTTGGATAAAATGGAATGATGGAAAGTCGGATAATGGTGAAGAACTGTCTGCGACACGCATGAACCGGAAATTTATTCTGATTTCAATTGTTGCCACCTCATTGATTTATGTCGTTTACTACCTGATATTAAGTAAATACACCGATTCTCCCATTCCCAAAGCCGATTCGTTGGTTGGAGCTTTAAGTGTTATCGGAACCTGGATGCTGGCACGTAAATTTATCGAAAACTGGTTGGTTTGGATTGTTGCCGATGCGCTTTGCGTCGGACTTTACGTTTACAAAGAAATGTACCCCACAGTCGTTTTATTTATTATTTATACTGTTATGTCAGTAGTTGGATATTGGCAGTGGAAAAAATTGATATAATTTATCAGTTTCAATATGCATTTGTAAAGGCTTTTTTTGAGAAAACCGTCATAAGAACAATCTTCAAATCCATCCAAAAAGTCCAGTTTGAAAGATAATACATGTCATATTCTACTCTTTTTTCCATTTTCCAAAGCTCATCGGTTTCACCACGATATCCATTAACTTGTGCCCAACCTGTAATTCCCGGTTTAATATAATGACGAACTTTATAATAATCAATAAGTTCTGAATATTGCTCAGTATGACGAAGCATATGAGGTCGTGGTCCGACTATTGACATTTGTCCAAATAAAACATTAAAAAATTGCGGAAATTCATCCAAACTTGTTTTTCGAAGGAAACTTCCAACCTTAGTAATTCTTGCATCGTGTGAAGTTGCTTGCTTTAAATCGGCATCAACACTTGTACACATACTTCTCAGTTTCATACATTTAAAAGTTCTGTTATTAATTCCGGTTCGCTTTTGGAGAAAAAACACCGGACCTTTAGAGCTTAATTTTATGAGCAAAAACAAAATAGGAAATAACCAGCTGATGATAAAAACAATAACAAAACCGGAAAAGACAACATCAAAAAGCCTTTTCATAAAACGCGATTTCATATCATCCAAAGGTATTTCCTGTGGATTAAATACAACCAATGAACCTACTGATTCGAGATTCATACTCGATCTGTACCAATATTGATTCTCCGGAACAAACCGCAATCGGACTCCGATTTTATTGCAAACAGCGAGAAGTTCTTTACTCTTGTTTAAATCATTATACACCGACAGCGTTACAAAAATAAAATCAATATTGTTATCTGTAACCAACTGTGCAAGTTCATTAATATGTCCGATATGGTCTTTATCTTCCTCAGAAACATCAGCAACGAATCCAACAAATTCATATCCAAGCATCGGAGTGTTTTCCAAAAGTTGACGGAGAAAAAAACCCATATCATTGTAGCCAATTATAAGTGCACGATGTATATAATATCCTCTCTCTCTTCGTATTCTGAGAAAAGTGTAAAGTAAAAAATAAAATAAAATATTGGCGATATAAAGCACCAAAATGTATTTTACAAAGAAAAGGTGTGAAAAACCAGGAGGAAGCAATAAGTGAGCAAAAACAAATACCAAAGCACTAAATGACAACATCCTATTAGATATTCGTTTTACTCTGTTTGAAAAGCTATCATGCAAATATAAATTCCGTCGCGAAAATACAGAGAACGTAATGAACTCTGAAATATTAAATATCAATAGATATAAACTTCTTTCGTGGAAACTTAAATTAGGGAGAACCGGATTTATTAAATATATAATCCCAAAAACAACGTTAACAATAATCAGATCAAAAGCAAGATATATTAATCTTAATTCATTTTCATTCGAATTCATAACTTTAATTATAAAGAATCGGAAACTTGGTAAAATTTATTTTTCATAAAGGATTAATGTTCATATTCTACTTAATATAACATTGCTTTCTTTACTTTAGTTTTGGAAAAACAGCCTTTTAAGCACTTTTCATATTAGCGATTGAAGTATTAAGTATTTCCGTTAATTTGTATTCAAAAATATTCAGTTCAAATTCTCTTTCGAACTTTTTGCGACCTAATACACCCATTTCTTTTCTCAAGACTGGATTCGTCAAAAGCAGTTCCATTTGTTTAGCTAGCATTTCAACATTTTGTTGTTCAACAACAAATCCATTTATGCCATTATCAATAATATCGGGAATTCCTCCCTCGAATGTTGAAATTACGGGCAATGAAGCTGCCATTGCCTCCAAAAGCACCAGTGGGAAACATTCTTTTGAATAATAGGTTGGAAAAACAAAAATATCAGCTTCGCGAAATGCTTTTATTTTGTCAGCTCTGAATTTTTTCCCTTTAAATTGAACCTTGTTTCCCAAGTCCAAACTGTCTGTTTTTTTATTAAATTCGGTTGCAGTTATATCACCTTCCCCACCGATAAAAGTGCATCTGAAATCAATATTTCTATCCTCGAGTAATTTGCAGGCTTCCAATAAAACAGAAACTCCTTTGCTTTCAATAAGATTGGATAAAAAAAGTATTTCCGGCACTTTTTGCATTTCATTTTCTGTTTTTGTAGCTTCATCTTTCAATAATTCAGAAAAGATATCTGAAATTCCATTGGGACAAATTCTCACTTTTAACTCAGGCACAAACGTTTTAACGTCTTCATAAAGACATTTTGATAACAATATAACTTCGGAATTTTTAAAAACAAACTTATAAAGGGGTCTGAAAAATGGATTGTCCTCATAATTTTTTATTCCTTTATTATGTAAATGATAAATTCGCTTCAGATGGAATAATTTCAACAATGCAACAAGAAGTACATCCCTTAAAAATGCCATTCCAGTGGTTGTCAAAGCGAAATAAACCAAGTTTGGGCGTTTAAAAACAATGGAAACCAGTGTCTTAAACCATATAACAACAAACTCAACTAATTTCTTCAGGCTAAACTTACCGGTTTCAGCCACATTATGCGAAGCCAATAAATTAATATAGTTACTTTCAAATTCCTGATTAATCACGTTGCTTTCACGAATCATTTGCCCAACCATTGATGAACCATGCACCGGTGGTGGAAATTGTAACATAAACAAAATACGTTTGCGGCTATTTTTTTGCATTGGGAAGAATTTAGAACCGGTCTTTTAACCTCGAAATAACAGAAAATTTGTTTTTAAATTCCTGATAAAGTTGTTTGTTTAATGCAGTTTTTTCTTCAAATCTGAACTTAACTTTATATTCCTGATCGGGAACTACAAAAAAACGCTTGGTTTTTTTTGTGTGCGTGGCATCTGCACCGAAACCAATACTTACAATCTTCGATTTTGTAGGATAAACTGTAAGCAAATTTTTCTTAAACTGGTTATAACACCATCTTACTGCCCACGAGTCAATCTTATCATGCATTTGTTTCCATAACATGTAAGGCAAATCCGAACCACCACGCATAAAGCGGATCTGTTTCGGGAAATCCCATTTAAATGCTGAATAATCTGCCATTTGCCAGTCAATTTCTTCCCATTTATTTTTCCAGGTTCCCCAACCCCACGATGAAGCACGATAACCATAATAAAAATCTTTATCGTAGTTTTTCAGTGATGGCAAATCCATAGTGTAACCCGATATGCTAAATATTTTATTGTTATTGCTATAAAAATCAAGTGATTGATTCATGAAATCCAAAAAATTTGGTGTCGTAATCAGATCGTCTTCAAGTACAATTACTTTTTCGAATTTATGCACTATTTCAGAAACACCAGAAATAATGGAATTGGCTAATCCTTTATTTACAGGCGCTTCAAAAATCTCAACTGACTCGAAACCGGTAATTGTCTTCAGATAATTTCTGACTTCGATTACTTTTTGTTGATTCCCGCCAACTTTCGCGGCATCCGAAAAGATAAATAATTTACTTTCTGAAGCTAAATTATTTTTCTGAAGCGCCTCAACTGTTTGTTTTGTTTCATTCAAACGGTTGTATGTAAAAAGGCATATTGGTGATAACATAAAATTTCTATTTACGCATAAAAAATCTAAAAAATAATGTTGAAATATTCTATTCGAATTATAAGTTTTTATATATAAACAACTTATAATTATTTTTCGAATACCGGAATTAGATTGAAAATATCAGTCAGGAGATGCTTAATATCCTTCTTCACCTTACTTTTAAATGGAGCTACACCAACTGGCTCCAGCAAGGTTTCCGGCCATAGTTTCTCAATAATTTTATAGTGAAGTCTGTGTTGCGGATATTTTCTGTATTTTTCTTCAATCGACAACATTGTAGATAACAATAATCTGTTATTGAACGGACTAAATTGATCGATGGCAATATCTTGTTCCGAAGGATAAACAGCTCCCCAGTTCCCCATTCGTTGCTCCCAATAAAGCATATCGTAAATATTGAGATTATTTTGTTCGCAATAAGGTTTTATCTCATCAATCCATTGATTAAATTGCGATGCAAAATAGCTTCCGCCATAGCTGAAATAGTTTAACTTTATAAGATTATCGCCACTTATTTTCTGAGGAAACATCGGACGAATACAAAGTCTGCCAATTTCACTTACATTGCCATTTACACTCATCATTCCGTTGAAATCCAGATAATATTTATAAATATTTTTGGCTTTGTGTAGGTAAGTTCTAGATATTGCCACATTACTCTCAATTATTTTCTTGAATTCAGGTTCAATTTCCTGATTGCAATCTTGCACATAAAATGGTAATCCTAATTTCTGAAATAATTTAATCGGCACTGCCACATCATGATGTTTCTCCGGGTTATCTCCTTTTACGCTCACAAAATAAGTAGCTTCTTTGCAAATATCTTTACTTGCGGCCAAAAGCACACGACTATCCCAACCGGCTGTTACTGCTATAGCCAATTTTTGTCGGTTATTTATAGCAAGCAACGAACCCCGCAAAATTTCTGAACAAATATCTACTGCCTTTTTAAAATCAATTTTTTCAATAGGTTTATATGGCCAAAAGCGAGTAATACTCTTTTTTCTGATATCTAAATAATGATTCGGCATTAAGTGCTCTACCCCTTTAAAAATTGTGGAAGAACCTGCCCACGCTTTCTCTTTGATTTCAAAGAGCGGATTATTGAGCACTTCTGCAATTTCGGGCGATTCGTCTTTTTCCAGTTTTATAAAATAATTCAGTATTGCCGGATCTGATCCACATAAAACACGATTTACCAATTCTTTATGATAATAAACCTGTCTATTGGAACAAGGATCATTAAAAACCAATATGGAATCTTTATCTTTATAAATAATGATCCATCTGCCTCCTAAAGGTTCCGTTTTTCGAATAATTTCTTCAAATGAAACCTCATTTTCGAGCATCTTATCCAAAATCTGGTTATTGGATTTATCAGGTTCAAACGGATTAACTGCAAATCCCAAAAGCGTGAGTTGTAGCTCGCCTTTTGTGCTTTGCGCTACTTCAAGATCGGGATGAACCGATAAGAATATGTCTTTATCTAAATTTATATTGACCCAATTCTCAAACTTATGCTCGGGATTGGAGCTTAAAATAAATTGTCTTCTGAAGAGGAAATTTTTATCCATCACATTTCTTTTTTACGTAATTCTTACTAATACTTACAGTATATCAATTTATTGCTCGTTCTGAACTTATTAATTTCAATCGATATTGTTCTTTTAATTTCTTTATTCTTTCTTCTAAATTGACGTTTGCAAAAATCTCAACAACTTCATTTCCTTTCATGGTTGGATGAACCATAATCTCGAAAACCTGATGAATATTTTTATTTGCATTGAGATAATTCTCAAAAAACCTTGCATTGCCGAATTTATCAGAAAAATTAATTTTATTTGCCTTTAAATATTTGTTCAACAACATATTATAAATCACAATAAAGAAGTTTTTTCGCTTTGTTACTGTCACTATACGTATCTTCTGATTTTTTTCTTTAGTTACTTGTACAAATATTGAAACCAAATACGGCAAGATATGAACATGAACGTGTGAATCAATATGTGTGGGACGAATTCCATGCTCAAGTAATTTATTGTATTGAGCTATAATTTCATTTTTAATTTTTATCTGAAGTTCGGAAGAAAAAAAAATCCTGAAATTTTTAATGGCATTCATGATAAAAAATCCATTTGAATCCGTAAGTCCGGTTCCTGAAAGATCTGTAAGGGATTTTCCTTCTATTAAATTGACATGCAGACCAATACAATTTACAAAACCATGTATTTTTGCCAATTCTACAGCTTCATCAAAACCGTCCATATTGGCCATAAGTGTGGCGCTGCTTATAATGTCTTTTTGGAAACAATTTACTATGGCTTTATTTACATTGCTATTTATCCCAAAATCATCCGCATTTATTATTAATTTGTCTCCAAACATAAAACTTCCTTTAAAATTATTTATATTCTCGGTATTGGAAATTAAATAAACCGGCCAATGCTCCTACTCCATCCGACATTTTGAGAATACCCCAATACTTTGATTTTATTGGCAAAACTACCAATATAAGCGAAGCCAATCCTATTAAAAGGTAAACGATACTGACAATTATTTTGTTTACTATTTTAAAATAATCTTTTTCTATTTTCAGTATAAAAACATAAGTTGCAGCACCCCGGTAAGCCCTTTTTATAAACCAATTGAGGTTCGTTCTCTTTTCAGGAATCACTTCGTGGGTAACTGCATTGGCTGCCCAGAAAAGAGTAGCACCCTTACGTGTCATTTCCCGACCAAAAAAGGTATCTTCTGAACCCGTGCTATTAAATCGGGAATCAAACCTAACTCCGGATTTTTCAAGCGAAGTGCGACGAATAATCAAATTACCTGTAGTCCACTTTTCAACCGGCGAATTGTTTTTATAATTTTCGCGTTCCAACAACACTGCAATGCTTTTTGAGACTGTGTTTGTAATGTTTGCGTACACGGGTCCACGTGCAGCATCAGCATTATTGTTGACAACTGTTTTCACCAATTCATTTAACCATTCCGAAGTAACAAATTCATCATCGTCGATAAACACCAGAAAATCGGGTTTAAATTTTAATGCTCTTTCAATCAGTTCATTTCTGACATTAGCAAGTCCTTTTACAGAAAAACTATAATAATGCAACCGGAAAGGTTCCTTTTCAGTTTTTTTGAGATCTTCTATCAGATTTTCCGCAGTTTTTTCAGCATCATTATCAACCACTAAAACATCGATATTATTGATTAATGAAGTCTCAATATTGCAATTGTAAATGCTGTCAATCAATTGATTGAGCATGTCAATTCTTTTGTATGTAGGTATGCAAACAGCTATATTATTCATCGTTTCAGCACATTAATTTAATTCAGATAAAGAAATGATTACATCTTTAAATTTTTTAGTAATTTCGGTTGCATCGTGGTTCTTTTCGGCTGTTTTGATTGCATTCTGCGCAATCGTTTTTCTTTTATCTTCATTTAAAATCATACTTTTAATAGATTCAGTAATGATTTCCAACTTGTTTTGTGTAATTATTTCAGCCCATTCATACTGCCGTGCATACTTAACAATGGCAGTTTCTTCGGGAGCAAAAATTATGACTGGTGTTCCACTTATCATAAATTCCGAAGCCTTTGTTGGCATCGAATACTTAATATATTTGATTGATTCTGACGAAAAATCATAGGGCAAAATAAGAAAATCTGCACCTGAAAATACCTTTGGCAGATCGGAATACGGAACAAATGACTGATGTTGAACACATTTACAGTTTGATGCCCATTCAGGTTTTGATTCGGTTTGCAAAACGAATCTGGAAGAAATCTTCAATTCTTCGTTTACCTGATCTATTGCTTTTGCGATCAGTTCCAATGAAGTATCAATACCTAATCCAATTCTTCCAGCATATAAAATGGTGGGCGAATCATTTATTTTATAACTTTTTCGTTGATATGGTTTCCATAAATTCAAATCAACAGGATTATGAAACGGTATAAATTCAAGTTTATATCGATTTCTGTATTCATTAGTCATTTCATCGCAAATACTCATCCATGCACTCGATTTATTGAGCAAAACCTGCAATTCAGAATCTATTTTTCGATGCCAGAAATTTTTCAAGAATCCTCTTTCGCTTATAATAGAAGGCCAATCGTCCATCATGTGAAAAACCATTGGTTTCTTTACATAATCGTATAATTCCAAACAAAAAGCAACTCTCTCCCGGTCTTCAGCCTGAACATAAAGCACATCCGGATTAAATTCATCCAAAAATTCGCGCAACCCAGTTGACAACTCAAGCCTTTTTGACACATGAATCAAGCCTGTATAATGCAAAACTGGCATAAACCAATCCATTATCAGTTTAACCCTGACTTTAGATTTCTCAAAAGTCAGATTTTGAATTTTCTTATTATCGAATTTTATAAGACCTGATTTGTATTTGCGCTTCACCAGATTGAAAGGAAAAATCCATTTTTGTTCTTTTTCACCCAATTGATAATATGTGTTGCAGATACTTGTATCGATATTATTTTGTAAAACATATCCTGAACAGACTACCGCCACTTTATCTCTTTCCCAACCGGCAAAAAGGTTTGATAAAGTAATGCCGCCGCCCGTATCGTTATTGAACGGTTGACTTATAATTAATACTTTTGGAAATGCCATATTACTTAATTTAAAATTTAATCTTCGCTTTGAAAATCTGATTTTTCATCGCCTTTCTTTAATGAAAAAACACGAGTTAAAGTCTTTTCCGGTAATTCTCTGATTACATCCGAGTAGCAGATCCCGATTGCAATCCAAAAAGTCAGATGATGCAAAGAAAATGTATTGACTGTTGCCGGGTATAACTCAAATAACCAAAGTAAAATCCAAATTGCAGCAGCTTTTGACAGTAAATTTTCGGAGAAAAAAAGTCCTTTTACAAATGCTGGAATGGCAATCATCAACATCAATACAAAGCTGATCAATCCTCCTTTTAGGATAATATTCAAATAATCAGTTTCAATCATATTTCGATAAATCGCATGAGTTCCTGTCTCAATTCCAGGGCAAAAATACTGTCCATCAATACCTTTACCAATAATCCAGTTCTGCAGATTCATATCACGGTAAAACATTATTTCAACGTTCGTACGGGTATCTTCTGTAGCTCTGTCAGAAAGTAAACTTAAGACTTCTGGCGTATTGGTCGAATAATTTTTAACACCATAAAATAAGAAAAACATACTTACTAAAAACGGCAAAAGCAACGTGAAAAATTTCTTCTTTTGAGAATACAAATAAAGCATGTACGAGAACAATAATGGACTTATCGTTAAAAATAAAAGAGCTCTACGAGCACGTATAACAGCAAATAAAGTACTAACTATCAGTACTATAATTGAAAAATATTTAATTCGTTTTTCCTGATAACGAAACGTGAGTATAATTAATCCGCAAGGTACGCTGAGTACTTTTACGAAATGTTCGTAGGTAAATTTGGTGTTATTATTTTCATAATCCAGATTCATTAAATTCTTGATAAATAACCCATCGTACAACAGAAACAAAGCTCCCAAAATGAGAATAGCTATAAGCGTTTTCTTGTAATAAAGAAGATTTTTAGGAAATAGAATAATCAGAGGAACAAAAAAACGGAACAAGCCCAACTCTGCATCAAACATCAAATCCTTTATGTTGGCGTAATCAAAATTGGTTGCTCGCAGAATTACAGACAACTGCCAAATGCTGTAAATAATAAAGACAACTCTCAAATATTGATTGGTGAATTTCCAACTGATAAGTCTTATGGAAGTAGGAACTAAAATTAAAATTCCGATAATTTGAAGTCCCTGGCATAGGATATAATTAACGGCGGTAGTTGTTGCCAATGCATAGCTCGCCGTGTACAAAATAAAACCAATCCAAAAATAATTCAGGATTTTATCTGTACGTTTCCGAAAATTCGCTAGTAATATGGACTCAACCGACGCTGTCATTAAAACTTATTTTATTTTTTGAGATTTTGCAGAAAATTTTCCACATCGAAAAAGTTCCTTTCAATCTCAATGAGAACTTCATCATCTTTATCCCACCACTTACTTTCGAGCAATTGCTCTATAATTTCCGTTGGAAATCTATACTTTACAATTTGAACAGGACTTCCAACTGCTATGGCGTAAGGAGGTATATCTTTACTAACAATCGCTCCAGCTCCAATTACTGCTCCATCACCAATCGTAATTCCATCAAGAATCGTAACATTTGCTCCAATAAAAACATCATTTCCAATTGTAACATGTTTTTGTTCAATGATTTTATCAGTTTTACTAAAGGTAAAACCGGCTTGTTTTTTTGTAGAATAAAATGCCGGAGAAGTAGAAATTCCATCAATAGGATGAATTCCCCAACCACAAAGTAAATTTGGTCCGATTGAGCAGAATTTCCCAATTGTAGTATCCGAAATCAAAGCATTGTCGGCAATATAGGTTCCTTTTCCAACGGAAACATAACTCAATGAATGGTTTTTCAGAATCACACATTGCGGATCAATTTCACTGTTCGAAATTTTACCGGTCAGCCTGTCCCAATACATAATATCTGACTCTGCCGACATTTTGAATAAGCGGAGAATATTGTAAAAGAAGTTTCGTATTAGCTTAATGATTTTCATTTGTTCCAGATTTTGGTTGCCTTTTTATTAATTATTTTAGAAACCTGAATGGAAAATATAATTCCCATAACCGCAAAAAGCATGGTGCTGGTAAGTGTGATTCCAACAAGACCATAGCGACGACCGAGAAAAATTGCCAACGGAATATTTATCAAACTGCTGAAAATTACCAGATAAAGTTGTAACTGTATTTTTCCGATTCCGTTCAGAAAAAAAACATGAAAAGTTTGCCAGATATAAACAATGACGTAGCTAGCCATGGCAACAGAAAGCGAAAAAGGGACAGTCACTTTGTTTCCTAACCAGAGTTTGAAAATCCAGGAAGAAAAGACAAGTAATACGATGGATAATAAGCTCAATACCAGCCATATTTTTTTCATGGTGGAGATGGTGGAACGTATCCATTCAAAATCATCTTTGGCGTAAGCATCGGTAAATGCACTCCACAATGGCGTGACAATAATGGTAAAAACCATGGTAACAACCGAAAACAGTTTGAATGAAACATTATACGTTGTCACATCCGCCGCACCGAAAAGATGTATAATAATAAAGTTGTTTGTATCGAATAGAATCAGAGCACAAATCTGAATGATAAAGAATTTCAGACCCAGACTCATTAAATTTCGGGCGTACTTAAAATGCACATATTTAAATGACGGTGCATATTTTTTAAAGCCTCTCGAATAAAACCAAAAACTGGCAATAATCATCACAAAAACAGGAGTAAAACTCAGAACAGCGCCCAAATATACCAAATTTCCGGAAGTTAATTTAGTCAGAACAAATATAATTGCTAAGGATAATGAACTGCCAATCAGTTCCAGCAATGATGTTTTTGCAGGTTGTTGACTTGCAGTGAGGACCGTTCCAAGTAATTGAAAAATAAACCGGAGACAAAAAAACACGAATACAATTATGGCAAGAGTACTGAGTTCCTGTGCCATTTCGGGTGGCGAATTCAAAACACTGGCCCAGTTCACAAACGGATTTATTATGAAAAAAGCTATGATGACAATTGCGATTATTATACTGAGAATCACGTAGGTTGTACTTACATAAATTCGGGCAAGTTCATCCTTTTTTTCAGCCAGTGCTTCGGCAAATTTATTGCGAAGTCCGTTACCAAAACCAATATCAAAAAAAGT
>Ga0302215_10002874_pt1 | contig 11742 bp, 12 predicted proteins | sample II_Fen_N3_1_FD_194580 | JGI IMG/M metagenome (GOLD analysis project Ga0302215, IMG submission 194580) | Peat permafrost microbial communities from Stordalen Mire near Abisko, Sweden - II_Fen_N3_1 | ecosystem: Environmental > Terrestrial > Soil > Wetlands > Permafrost | place: Sweden: Abisko... | reverse complement strand
TCAGGCAATAGCTCGCGAACAACTCGAATCTTTTATAATGAATCTGGTAGCACAGGATTCAACAACTTATATTGCCTTGCATGCTGACGAGAATATACCCTATAAAAATATTGTATATGTGCTCGACATTGCGAATCAACACAACCTCAAAATTGTAATTGCCACAAAATCTGCTGAAAAATAAGAACGTGAAGAAATCTAATTTATATGGTATAATTGGATCAATATTATCCACTTTAATGCTTTTTCTTATTCTTTGGTTTGTTGTGATACCAATGAGTGTAAACAAACCTGAAGAAGAGGAAGGGCTTATTGTAAGTTTTGGCGACAGTAATGATGGTAGCGGAATGACCGAAATGCCAGCAAGTAAGCCAACTACTGCAGTTTCTGCTCCAACGCCTGCTAAATCTACTAAAGCCGAAAATCAAAATTATATAACGCAGCGAGATAATTCATTGGCAATTGCGGAGCAAAAGAGGAAAAATCAAGAACATGTAGAACAAGTTGCTCTTGAACGTCAAAGTTTGGAAACTGAACATCGATTAGCCGATCAAAAACGAAAAGAACAAGATGCAATAGATAAAGCCAGCTCTATGAATGGTATGTTTGGTAATAATAATTCCAAAGGAAGCGGTACTGGAATTGGTAATGGTCAGCAAGGTAATCCTGCTGGAAAAGGTTCTTCGGGTGGTAATTCCTGGTCATTAAATGGTAGATCGCTGACTGGTAATCTTGTTTCACCAAATTATAACAGGGATGTGGAAGGAAAAGTTACTGTAAATATTCGCGTGGGTGAAAATGGAAATGTGATTAGTGCTACCATTGGGTCACCAACTACTATTTCGGATGCTGAAACACGCAATGCAGCCATGAATGCTGCTAAAAATACACATTTCTCAGGTGGAAGTGGAATTTCGGCAGGAAGTATTATTTATAACTTCAAATTAAAATAAACTAATATGAAAGCATATGTCTTTTTAGCAGATGGCTTTGAGGAAATTGAAGCTATTACACCAATCGATATACTTCGACGAGCAGATATAGAAGTTGTAACCGTTTCCATTTCTACAAGTAAAGAGGTGCGTGGAGCGCATAATATCATTGTGTTAGCCGATTGTTTGTTTTCTGAAACGGAATTTGCCAATAATGATTTACTGATTTTGCCGGGAGGTATGCCGGGTACAAAGAATCTTGATGCGCACAATGAACTAAAAGATTTGCTATGCAGGCAAGCAGAAGCAGGTCAAAAAATAGCTGCAATATGTGCTGCACCTTCAATTTTAGGCAAAATGGGATTATTGAATGGGAAAGAGGCTATTTGCTATCCAAATTTTGAAAATCAATTATTGGGAGCAAAAATATCAAAAGATAAAGTTGTAAAATCCAGTACAATTATAACTGCCAAGGGAGCCGGTGTTGCCGTGGAATTTGCTTTGAAACTGGTTGAGGAATTGAAAGGGAAAGCAACAGCAGATAAAATAGCAGAGTCTATTTGCTTTTGAACAACAGGTTTAGTGCCGGTAGTTGAATATAAATAAGTTTAATATACTCTTCTCACCTAAAATAAAAAAGGAACATGTCCCCATATTCCTTCTTGAGTAGTTCAATGCGCTAATTTTTAGTTGATAGCGGCAGACAATTCTGCACCAGCTTTGAATTTGGCAACTTTCTTAGCTGCAATAGTGATAGCTTGTTTTGTGGCTGGATTGATACCTGGACGAGAAGCACGTTCAGCAACAGAGAAAGTGCCGAAACCTACTAAACTAACTTTGTCACCTGTAACTAAGGCGTCAGATACACTTTTTACAACTGCTTCAAGAGCTTTTTTGGCATCAACTTTGGTAAGACCTGCTTCTGCAGCGATGGCATTGATTAATTCTGCTTTGTTCATAAGATTTTGATTTTTTTAAGTAGAAACAATAAAATTAGATTTTTGATAGTGCAAATGTAGTGGTTTGTATATAATAAACAAGCATTTAAATAAAAAAAATACTGTTTATTTTGCATCTTTTCAAAAATTATGTTAGAAAACATATCTTTGATTCATTTTTCATTACTTTTGTAGGGCAAAATGTAGTATTTAAGGCACTTTCGTTGTTTAAGTACCTAATAAAATTTGGAATTGAACAGCTTCTAAAAAAACTTTTTTCGATAAAATTACAATATGCACTGTAGTATTTACTATATAAATAAATTAAAAACCACTAACATTTCAAAATGAATTACAATAGATCTTCTTTTTTAAGTTCAATTCCTCCAATCGTAAAAAATTTAATAGCTATAAACATAATTTTATGGTTAGCAAGCCTTGTTATACCCGGTTTCTTTAGTCGCTGGGGACTTAATGTAGATCTAACAGATATTTTAGGCATGCATTATTGGGCTTCAGCTAAGTTTAATCCGGCTCAGTTGATAACTTATATGTTCATGCATGATAGGAGCTCGATTTTTCATATTCTATTTAATATGTACGCTTTATATATGTTTGGTAGTGTGCTTGAGCAAATGTGGGGCGCTAAACGATTTTTATTTTACTATTTAATTGCCGGATTAGGAGCAGCTATTGTTCAACAACTATTTTGGACAATTGAGTATCAATCGCTGGTACAGGCTATGAACGATGCTATTTCGTCCAATTCGGGTGAGGCTTTATTACCTTATCAGGGCGTGCTTAGCAAATATTTTAATATGAGTAATTTTTCATCCTTTAATACGCAAGCTATTCTCGATATGAAGCGTCTGTTTCTGGATTTGCCTGTAACGATTGGAGCTTCCGGCTCGGTTTTTGGGCTACTATTAGCTTTTGGTTGGCTTTTCCCTGAGTCAAAACTTATGATTTTTCCGTTACCAATTCCTATAAAAGCTCGTATTTTTGTACTTTTATATGGTGTTGCCGAATTGTTTTTAGGTGTTGCGCAATTTTCAGGAGATAGTGTGGCGCATTTCGCACACTTAGGAGGTATGCTTTTCGGTGTTTTTGTTATATTATATTGGAAAAAGAAAAACATACTCTAAAATTACCATTTTAAACAATGAATATACTTGACCATATTAAGCTAACTTTTTTGAGGGAAAACTCAATTACTAAATTGATATTTATCAATTTGATTGTGTTTGTTGTGCTTAAGATGACTTTAATTTTTCTGCTTCTTTTTAATATATCAGGAAGTTTTTTGTTGCCTTATTTAGCTGTTCCGGCTGACCTCACTCAATTGTTGCATAGGGCATGGACTCCTGTAACCTATATGTTTTTACACGAAGGGTTTATGCATTTGTTTTTCAATATGTTTAGTCTCTATTGGTTTGGGAAAATATTTTTGATGTGCTTTTCCGAAAAACAATTGATCGGGCTTTATGTGGTTGGTGGACTTTTGGCAGCGTTATTTTACATTTCAGCCTTTAATATTTTCCCATATTATGCTGGAAATCTTCATCAAAGTTTATTACTAGGTGCTTCGGGCTCTATTATGGCTATCATTGTGGCTTCAGCAATCCAAATGCCCAATATGGAAATGCAACTTGTGTTTATGGGTAGTATTAAGTTAAAATATATTGCATCGGTTGTTGTGTTGATGAGTTTTTTTGGAATCACTTCCGACAATGGAGGTGGACAGTTAGCACATTTAGGAGGCGCTTTGGCAGGTTATTTATTTGTATTATCTTTGCGACAGGGGAAGGACGTAACCTTAGGAATAAGTTGGTTTTTGGATGCTATAAATAATGCATTTCAACCTCGTAAACTGAAAGTTAAGCCCAACAAAACCCGAAATAAGCAAACCATGACCGATGCTGAATTTAATATAAATAAAGCGCGTAAAATGGCCCAGATTGACCAGATTTTGGATAAAATAAAAACATCCGGATATGAAAGTTTATCTTCCGAAGAGAAAAAAAGATTATTTGAACAAGGAAACAGAAATTAATTCATAAAGTGTAATTTTCATAATAAAATTGGAAATATGCATTAACAAAGTTATGTTTGGCAGATTATTATTAAAATGGGGAATGATGGCTGCCAATTTACTGGCAGCTTTTATCATGATAATGTCCTTGATTGGAACTGTTCTGACTCCGGAAAAGTTTATTATACCAGCATATCTCACTCTTTTCTTTCCAGTAATAATTGCTTTTAATATCGGGTTTGTTGTATTCTGGATATTGGCGCGAAAATGGTTTTTTTTGTTGTCATTAAGTTTGTTGCTGTTTTCTGCAACTCAAATTAATGATACTCTCCCCATACATTTCGGAAAAACCGAGAATGACAATTCAAAAAAAAAGATACATATCCTTACCTACAATACAATGGGGAGTGGAGAACTTAAAAAGCATACTAAGCATAAACCAAACAAGGTAATTCAATACATTTTAGATTCTAATGCAGATATTGTTTGTTTACAGGAATTTACCGTAAGCAGTAATAAAGAATTCTTGACTCATGCGGATATAATTCGAATTTTCAGTAAATATCCATATAAACATATTCAATATAATTTTACTGAGAAATCGAAGCGATCTGGAGAAGCTATATTTTCGAAATACCCTATAATTAATAGGCAAAAAGTTGATTATAATTCAGGATTCAACGGCTCTATCTTTTCTGATATTAAAATTGATGGAAAGGTTATTCGGTTAATAAATAATCATTTGGAGTCTAATAAGATTACAGAGAATGATAAAAAAATGCCAATTAAACTCAAAGACGATTTCAATACAGAAACTTTTTCAGGTGTTACGCATAATTTTTCTCGAAAATTGGGTATAGCCTATAAAATTAGAGCACAACAAGCTGATGCAGTTGCCAAAGTTATAACCGAATCACCCTATAAAGTAATTGTTTGTGGTGACTTTAACGATGTTCCATCATCTTATGCCTACACCAAAATTAAAGGAAAGTTGAAAGATGTTTTTTCAGAAATTGGAAGTGGTTTTGGATGGACATTTAATGAAAAATTCTATCATTTTCGTATTGATTATGTATTGTGCGATATCACAGCATTTACACCGATTAAATTTGAAGTGGATAAAGTAAATTATTCCGATCATTATCCTGTATTGTGTGATATAAATATAAAGGATTAATGCAACATACTTATATTGAATTGAATAAATAACAGAATAAATTAAATGAATATTTTAACAATACTATTATGAACGTACCATCAAATTTAAAGTACACAAGTGAACACGAATGGATTCGCGTAGAAGGTGATGTGGCTTATGTGGGCATTACAGACTATGCTCAAAGTGAATTAGGCGAAATTATTTTTGTTGAAGTTGAAACCATAGGTGAAACTCTTACTCTAGGTGATGTATTTGGAACAGTGGAGGCAGTAAAAACAGTTTCAGACTTATATATACCAATAGATGCAGAAGTGTTGGAATATAACGAAAAATTGGAAGATGCTCCTGAGTTAGTGAATGATGATCCTTATAAAGAAGGCTGGATTGTAAAGATTTCAATGAGGGATTTAACTCAACTCGACACTTTGCTCTCAGCTTCAGATTACGAAGCACTGATTCAATAAAAAATAATTTATTTCATTGAAATAATACCTTTGGTAGTATAAATTGGAAAATGTCATTAGTTCATAATTCATTATTTATTAAAATATGAAACCAAAAGTTAGCATAATTATGGGTAGCACATCCGATTTGCATGTAATGGAAAAGGCCGCCACTTTGCTCAACGATTTCGAAATCCCATTTGAAATAAATGCTTTATCTGCACATCGTACGCCACGAGAAGTAGAAGTTTTTGCTACTAATGCACGCAAAAATGGCATTGAAGTAATCATTGCTGCAGCAGGTATGGCAGCCCACTTACCGGGCGTCATTGCATCCATGACTACTGTACCTGTTATTGGTGTGCCCATAAATGCATCGCTTGATGGCATGGATGCTTTACTGGCTATTGTTCAAATGCCTCCTGGAATTCCTGTTGCCACAGTTGGAATCAATGCGTCCCTAAATGCAGCAATTTTAGCTGTTCAAATACTGGCTGTCGGAGATAAAACGTTGGAGAATAAGTTGCTTCAATATAAAGAAGATTTGAAGAAGAAAATTGTGGAAGCTAATGATCAATTGTCTAAGGTTCAGTATCCATTTAAGACTAATTAATTGTAAATTTGAATAAATAATTGAAAGCATGCAATTGATATTATTATGAAAAAAACACTTATTATATTACTGGTTTTTGCAGGTTTAGTTTCCTGTAGGCAAAACAATAGATTTAGTGTTAGTGGTATAATAAAAGATGCTGGAGGTGAAATGCTTTATATTGAACATAGCGCCCTACTCAAAACAACAATATTGGATTCTGTAAAGTTGAGCTCTAGTGGAGAATTCCATTTTAAATCTGATCGTCCCGTTTATCCCGATTTTTATCGATTACGCCTAAAAGAAAAAATAATTACTTTTGTCGTTGACTCATGTGAAGACATTAAAATTGATGCTAGACTCAAAAATTTCGCGACTGATTACACCCTTACAGGGTCAGAAACGTCTATTCTGATTCAGAAGCTGCGTAAATCGGTTATGAATATTCAACGCAAAGCTAATGCGTTAAGCCCTCAACTAAGTAGAGAAGAGTTAAACTCAAAAATAGCTGATATAGAGAGTGATATTGATGTGCACAAGGAAATGGCGCGTAAACTTATTCTTCAAAATCCAAGTTCTGCTGCAGCTTATTTTGCCCTTTATCAGAAAGTAAATAATACCTATTTGTTCTCTCCTTATATAAAAATTGATAAACCATATTGCGCTGCTGTTGCTACATCGTTTAATGCATATATGCCAGACTATGAGCGTACAAAAAACTTATATAGTTTGGTTTTGGATGCTATTACTAAAGAACGGAATGCTAAGCAAAAAGAAGTCTGGGGCGAAGTTTTAGCCAAAGGGGGAAAGGGTTACATAGACATTAATTTACAAGATAAAAATAAAGTAACCCGAAAACTTTCTGAATTGGATGGTAAGGTTGTATTGATTGATTTTTCTGCCTACGAAAGCGAGCAAAGTGTAAATTATACTTTCGCTTTACGCGAGTTATATAACAAATACCACAGAAAAGGGTTTGAAATCTATCAGGTATCGCTCGATGAGAATAAACAGCGCTGGGAGCAATCAGTGGCAAATATCCCCTGGATATGTGTTCGAGATGAAAATGGCCCGGGCACAACTTATGCCGTTTCTTATAATATCACATCTATTCCAACAACGTTTTTGTTAGACAAAAAAGGCAATATTATAGCTCGAAGTCTGGCGTTTGATGAATTAGAAAAAGCAATAAAAAAATGCTTTTAAAAGTCTATTTTTCTAAGATAAGTGTAATTTGGTTGTTTCTTTCTTGATAAAAAGCATTCATGAATTTTTATGCACAACTTCATAAAACAAACTTCTCGTACGCTTGGATTTGATGCTTGTGGTATTGCTAAAGCAGACTTTTTGACAGACGATGCAGAATATCTTAAATTTTGGTTAGAAAGTGGTCAACACGGAGAGATGGGTTATTTGGCTCGAAACTTCGAAAAACGTACAGATCCCCGCAATCTGGTGCCCGGCTGTAAATCTATTGTTGTAGTCTTACTCAATTACTTTCCTGAGCATAAGCAGGAGCTGTTCGCCCCTCAAATTGCAAAATATACATATTCAGAAATCGATTACCATACGGTTTTAAAAGCTAAATTAAACGAACTTGAAAAATTGATTTGTACTGAATTTAGATCTGAATCTGTAGGCAAAGATTTTCAGCACATATTTGTGGATTCAGCTCCTGTTCTTGAGCGGCGTTGGGCAGAAAGAGCGGGGTTAGGTTGGTTAGGAAAACACACTCAATTAATCCATCCGGGTTTAGGTTCCTATACTTTCATAGGTGTTTTAATGCTAAATGTAGAACTGGAATATGACTCGCCTATTTCTTCACGATGTGGGACTTGTATACGCTGCATTGATGCTTGTCCTACCAAAGCATTGTCTAATGGTTCGTTGGATGCAAGAAGATGCATATCGTATCTTACCATTGAGAAAAAAAACGAAATTCATACAGAGTTTCAAAAGCAATTATCCGGATGTGCTTTTGGTTGCGATATTTGTGCCGATGTATGTCCGTGGAATCATAAATGGGCAAAACCACATTTACATTCCGAACTATTGCCAATACACGATGTGCTTGATTGGAGTGCCGAAGAATGGGAACAATTAACGGAAGCAGATTTCAATCAAGTGTTTAGGAACTCAGCTATAAAGCGTGCCGGCTTTTCTAAATTAAAACAAAATATTGAAGCTGTCTCAAAAAAGTTGAATGGTTGAAATATAAACTATTCCTATTATATGATTATTTTTGCAACACGATTACCAACTTTCACAATCAAAACTCCTTGTGCTGAAACTGAAATCTTATTCAATCCTTCGACAGTGTATTTGCAAATCAGTTTTTGACCAATAGCATTGAAAATGTCCAGCGATTCTCCTGAATTAGCAGTAAATATGATCTCACCATTTTCAGTTGTGACGTTCAGTTGGGATTGAATATCTTTAAGTCCAGAAATTTTATCGCATATACCATTTAATGTACGAGTGACATCCGTTGCTCCGATACTCGACATTTTAAGAGTTGCTGTTAGGTTCCCAATAGCTGTTGGTGAATATGTTATAGTAATGACAGTGTTGGGTGCAACTCCGGTCGTTTGTTCTACAACGTACTGCGATAAAGCAAATAAATTCGCATTCGAACCTGTGATTGATAAACCTAACCTGTTTGTTAAATTTATGCCGCTAACATTTATTGTTTGTGTAACATTGCTACCGTCTACCGATGTTAGAGTTAAATCAGTTACGTCGGTGACTGTAAGTGACGGTAATGGATTAACCGTTAGGGTATAACTTTGATTTGCAGCGCAATACCCCCCTGAAGCTGCTTGATTTGCCGTGATAGTCGCTGAACCAATGCCTATAATCGTTACTTCTCCAGTTGATGAATTTACTGTTGCTACTCCATTTGCAGAACTTGAATAAACAATATCTGCGGTGTTTAATGAAGTTGGAATTTGCATAAATGCTGCGTTTCCAATAATCTTATTTACAGAGTTATTTTGAAAGGCAAGGTTTGATGGAATGCAAGTAGAGTAAGTTATTTCAATACTTTTTACATAAAGGGCTTTAGAAGAAGTTTGATACCAACCAATTAATATTGCGCCATTTGCTGAACCAGTGAAGTCGTAGGTTGTACTGGTTGATGTTAATGTCCCAGTCGCAGCACCGTTACACGTAAAAGGAGTCCCACCGACTGAAATTGATACTGTTCCTGCAATGCTACTTGCACCTGAAGTCGTTATTTTTATGTCAGTTATTGTCCCTGATATTCCCGATGTTGATAGGCTAAGAGCTGTAGCAGGGTTTGAAGCAGAACCAAATTGTTGTCCTTTTGTTGCATCGTACCCCCAATAAGCACCACCAGTAGCCGAAGCATTCCATACCACTGAAGATAATGTTTGTTCTCCATATGCATTCCATACTTTTGCACTAATTGTATTGGTATATGTATCTGCCCGTAAGTTTACACTCCCCAAAAGCATTGAAAAGGCTAATAAAAATAATTTTATATGAGTGTACTGTTTCATTTTAATAATTGTCATTTGCTTAATATAGCTTATATATTTGATTATCTGATAAATGCATTTATTTGTTATGCCACATTAATTTACTAATCTTATTTTGTCGTTTTATTCAAATCATTAATAAATGTAAGTTCAAATGTAAGAATTATTTTTTAATGTCAAGGCTTATATTCAATGAATTTTCAAATAAATATTTCACTAATAGAGTGCTTTGTAAATAATATAAATTGATTAGATAATCAAAAACAATAAGTTAGACTTAATTCTATACGTTCTAGTAGTATTGTGTTTAATGAATATATAATTTCTTATCCAACGAAGTCGAGGTGTTTAATCATAAATGAGGTATTTATATCTTATATAATACCGAAAGTTTAATAATAAACACCTTATTTCGTTCTGTTTTTGATATATTTTATTACTTTTGCAAACTTTTTCTTGAATAAATAATGAATCTAACTAATTTGGATTATTTGAATTTGAAGTATCCAACTCATTTACATTTTAGTTATTCTTCAAATATAGCAAACAGATGAAAAACAAGTACAAAGATCTTATCGAACAGAGTTTCGAATTTCCAAATGAAGAATTCAATATTGTTGAAAATGAATTGGAATGGTGTGGCGTTCCTTTAATGGATATAATAAAACAATATGGTACGCCACTGAGAATTGCTTATTTACCTAAGATAAAGCAAAATATACAAAGAGCCAGACGTATGTTCAATGTTGCAATGGCTAAGGTTGATTATAACGGGGATTATAATTATTGTTATTGTACAAAGAGTTCGCACTTCTCTTTCGTAATGGAGGAAGTACTGAAAGATGGTGTTCATTTGGAAACTTCATCGGCTTTTGATATAAATATTATGGAGGCTTTGTATGAACAGGGCTTACTTAAACCAGACTCATTTGTTATATGCAACGGGTTTAAACGTCCTCAATATGTTGAAAATATTCAAAGTCTAATACGCCAGGGATTTACAAATGTAATTCCTATATTAGATAATAAATTTGAATTGGACTTACTATTAAAAGACTTTGAACTTCCATTTAAAGTAGGCATACGTATTGCCGCCGAAGAAGAACCGAAGTTCGACTTTTATACTTCACGCTTAGGTGTTCGATATAATGATATCATTCCTTACTATACCAAACACATTGCTAATAACCCTCAGGTTGAATTAAAGATGTTACATTTCTTTATTAATACGGGTGTAAAAGATACTGCTTACTACTGGAATGAATTGAACAAAGCCGTAAATCTGTATTGCGAGTTAAAGAAGAAATGTCCTCAGTTGGATAGTTTAAATATAGGTGGAGGTTTTCCAATTCAGACCCACCTTGATATGGTTTATGATTATGAATATATGGCTGAAGAAATTGTAGCTCAAATTAAAACAATATGCACGCAAAATGGTGTTCCTGAACCACACATATTTACAGAATTCGGCTCATACACTGTAGGTGAAAGTGGAGCTATGCTATACTCAATTGTAAATCAGAAGAAACAAAACGATCGTGAACTTTGGAATATGATTGACAGTTCGTTTATGACAACTCTACCTGACACTTGGGCTATAAACCAGCGTTATGTGTTTTTGGCTATTAATAACTGGAACTCAGAATATGAAAGAGTAAATTTAGGTGGATTAACCTGCGACAGCGAGGATTTTTACAATGCCGAAGTCCATTCTAATGCCGTGTTCCTCCCCAAAATGCACGAAGATCAGGAGCAATATATTGGTTTCTTTCATACGGGTGCTTATCAGGAATCATTAAGTGGTTTTGGTGGTATTCAGCATTGCCTAATTCCAGCTCCAAAATTGGTAATTATTGATAAAGATGAAGATGGTGAATACTTTACAAAGTTGTTTGCTAAAGAGCAAAGTTACAAATCAATGTTGAAGATTTTAGGATACTAATCAGATGTAATCTTGATGAACCGTTAAAAAATGATTTGAGAAAATAAAAAACTCGTTTAGTTTATACTAAGCGAGTTTTTTATTGTAACTGATTGATTTTTAAGTGAATTTATTCAAAGTTAAATGAGAGAGTCATCATGCGCGAAGTAAGTTTTGAGAGAGTATTGGAGAATTTTTTGTCTTCATCGCTTATAAATCCAGCAT
>Ga0302215_10002873_pt1 | contig 11743 bp, 4 predicted proteins | sample II_Fen_N3_1_FD_194580 | JGI IMG/M metagenome (GOLD analysis project Ga0302215, IMG submission 194580) | Peat permafrost microbial communities from Stordalen Mire near Abisko, Sweden - II_Fen_N3_1 | ecosystem: Environmental > Terrestrial > Soil > Wetlands > Permafrost | place: Sweden: Abisko... | reverse complement strand
TGAAATACCTTACCAGGTAAACAAAGTTGAACTGATCAAAGCTATTGTGGCTTTAGTGGAAGATAAAAAGGTTGAAGGCATTGCTCATATCAATGATGAGTCCGACCGTGAAGGTATGCGTATCGTAGTGGACATTAAACGCGATGCCAATTCGAGCGTAGTGTTGAATAAGCTTTTTAAATATACTGCACTTCAATCTTCGTTTAGTGTTAATAACATTGCCCTGGTACATGGACGTCCACGGATGTTGAATGTAAAGGATTTGATTCATTATTTTGTAGAACACCGCCATGAGGTCGTTATTCGTCGTACCCGCTTTGAACTGGGAGAAGCCGAAAAACGTGCTCATTTGCTGGAAGGTTTTATGATTATCCTGGACAACCTGGATGAAGCCATCAAGATTATCCGTGACTCCAAGACACCAGAAGAAGCCCGTACCCGCTTAATGGAACGTTTCGGATTGTCTGATATTCAATCGCGTGCTATTGTTGAAATGCGTTTGCGCCAACTGACAGGAATGGAACAGGACAAACTTCGTGCAGAATATGAAGAAGTCATGAACCTGATTGCTCATTTAAAAGAAATTCTCGAAAAAGTAGAACTGCGTATGCAGATCATTAAAGATGAACTTCTTGAAGTAAAAGCTAAATATGGTGATGCCCGTAGGACACAAATTGTATATTCTTCGGAAGAGTTTAATCCTGAAGATTTCTATTCGGATGATGAAATGATTATTACTATTTCGCATTTGGGTTATATCAAACGTACTGCTCTTACAGAATTCAGATCTCAGAACCGTGGTGGAGTAGGATCAAAAGGAAGTGATTCGCGCGACGAAGACTTTATTGAATATATTTACCCGGCATCCATGCATAACACCATGTTGTTTTTCACGACAAAGGGAAAATGTTACTGGTTGAAAGTATATGATATCCCTGAAGGAAGTAAAATATCTAAAGGTCGTGCTATACAGAACATGTTGAATATTGATGGCGATGATAAGGTGAATGCTTTTATCCGTGTCACCGGTTTGAACGACCCTGAATATATCAACTCACATTATCTGATCTTTGGTACCAAAAACGGAGTGATCAAGAAAACTTCGCTGGAAGCATATTCCCGTCCACGTCAGAATGGTGTAAATGCCATTACTATTCGTGAGGATGATCAGGTAATTCAAGTGCGTTTAACCGACGGAAACTCAGAAGTGTTGATGGCTAACCGTAATGGTCGTGCTATCCGTTTCCATGAATCTAAAGTACGTCAAATGGGCCGTACAGCTACAGGTGTTAGAGGAATGACCCTGGATGACGATGGTCAGGATGAAGTAATTGGTATGATTTGTGTAAACAAAGAAGACAATGAAAACATCATGGTGGTATCGCAACAAGGGTATGGTAAACGTACTTTGCTGGATGACGAAAACGGAGAAGCTGTATATCGGGTAACCAATCGTGGCGGTAAAGGGGTTAAAACCATAAACATCACTGAAAAGACCGGTAAACTTGTTGCCATTAAAAACGTTACAGATGATAGCGACCTTATGATTATCAATAAATCGGGTATTACCATTCGTTTGAAATGTGCTGATTTCCGTGTTATGGGTCGTGCAACTCAGGGAGTTCGTCTAATTAATCTTGAAAAGCGGAATGATGAAATTGCTTCAGTTTGTAAGGTAATGTCAGAAGCTGTAGAAGAGGAAGTTATTGAAGAGCTGGTTGAGAGTCACAGCCATGAATTATCAGCAGATGCTTCCATAAAGAAGGATGTCATTGTTGATGAAGATCTTTTAGATGAGGATGCTGAAGCAGAACCGGAAGAAGATACAGAAGATTAATTAACAACAGAAAGAACTGATTCCATGATATCAGTTCTTTCACCTAATTATAAATATAAAAACTATTACACGTCATGAAAAAAATTATTTTATCCCTATTTTTAGTGATAAGCTTTACCCTTTCTTTTGCTCAAAAGGCAAATGTGTCAAAAGCAAAGAATAAGGCTTTAATGGAAAATCCGGATTTTGCCGGCGCGCGTGAAGCTATTAAATTAGCTTTGAAAGATTCAACCACCAAAAATCTAGCTGAAACATGGTATGTTGCCGGTTTGATTGGTAATAAAGAGAATGAAATTCTGTATCAGAAAGCTTTGTTAAAACAGCCTTTTGATACCCTTGTAAAAGGTAAAGCCCTGATGGAATCATACGATTACTTTCTTCAGACTCTCAAGTTAGACCAGTTGCCTGATGCAAAAGGAAAGGTAAAACCACGTTATTCAAAAGACATTAAACCTCTTTTGAAGGACTACTATTCTGTTCAGCAGAATCTGATTGCCTATGGTGCATTTTTGTTTGAAAAGAAAAATTTTGAAGAAGCTGTTAAAACATTTGATGCTTTTTTGGAAATTCCAAAATTGCCTATTATGAATAACGAGATTAAAATGGATTCTACATATAATATGATTGCTTATTATTCGGCTGCTGCTGCTTCAAATGCAAAAATGCATGATAAGGCTATTGGCCTTTATGAAAGCCTGAAAGATAAGAAATACGAAACAAAATCTGTTTATCAATCTCTTTATGAAGAATATGTAGCTAAAAAAGATACTGCGAATTTTGTAAGTACATTAAAGGAAGGTTTAGGAAAGTTTCCAACCGATGCATGGTTCTTACAAAACCTTATCAATTATTACATTTATTCAGGCAAGGTAAAAGAGGCATTGTCTTATCTGGACAAAGCTATCGAAAAGGAGCCTAATCTGGCTCAATACCGATACGTTAAAGGCAATCTGGAAGAATCTATTGGAAACTATGAGGATGCCCGTGCAGCGTTTGATAAAGCCATTGAATTAGATCCTACCCAGGCTGAATCATATGCCGGGATTGGTCGTATCTATTACAATAAAGCTGTGAAGATATTAGAAGCAAGTTCTAAAATCAAAGACATGAAGCTTTATAATGAAGAAACTAAAAAAGCAGAAGACTTATTTAAACAATCTTTGCCATTCTTCAAGAAAGCTTCGGAAGTAAATCCTAAAGAAGTTGAATACAAAAAGACGCTTAAAACATTGTATTATCGTATGCAAATGAATAAAGAATTCGATGCCATTAAAAAAGAAATTGATGCCATGTAATTATTCATTGTAACTTATTAAACAGCGGCTATCAGGTTTCCCTGATAGCCGCTGTTGCGTTTAAAAAGAATCAATAGATGATTCTTCAATAAGTTGTTGGGTTAAATAGGTGATTAATTGATAGGGTAGTTTGGGAATACAAGAGTAATGAAACCAACTCCCTTTGATATATTATTTCGATCATTACTTGATTATATGTTTATAGTTTACCAGAAACAAACTCATCATTAACCATATAATCCCCTGAAATTATCGTATGTGTTGTATTTCAAACTATGACATTCCCTTCATAGGCCTCTCTAAATAACACTAAAGAATTTGACATTGCATTAATTTGACATTGTCAATAAAATCTTTAGTCCAAATCTTCAATTACTCAGCTGAAAGAAGTGATGTTCCATATACAGAATCAATTACTAAAGTGCTTAACCGATTCTTCAATATCCGGCATAAAAAAAAGCTGCCACCGATTATTGGTGACAGCTTTTATTCTTAAATAAAATATATTACAATTTTACGCGATCAACATATTTCCATTTCAGTTTGCCATTATCAATCCGCTGATATTTATATCTGTAGTTTGTTGTGCTAGTAGTATTGGTAGTAGCCGTAAACTCGTAATAAAGCGTGGTCGTTATATAACAATACAAATCAATACCATTTACCTGAGGTTGTGCATCAGGATATTTTAGGGCTAAATAAACAGCTAAGCCTTCTTGTGTCCTTTGTGTCAAAAAGGCTACTTTTTCGTCAACTGTGGTGAGTTTTACATATTCAGGATCAAACTTCCTATCTGTTTCTTTCCATGAAATTTCACCGTAATATGCCAAAAAGCCATAATAATACTCATATTCTAAGGTAGTACCATAATATCCAAGTAAAGAAGGTGTGGTAACTCCCTGGTTCGCTTTTATATAATTTACTACCAACATATAATCGTCAGTTGCATTCAACCCTTTTTTCATGGTAACATAAATTGATGGATCAAACAACCATATCGTACCATTATTGACATATTGACCACTGCCATTAATCCAGTTTTGTCCATCAAAAGTCAAAATTCTGTATTGCATTTTTGATACTTTATTTGAATCGTAATATAAGTAACTTACAACTTTTACATCGTTAGTTTGCGCATAGGCGCATTTTATTTTCAAATATTGATTCAAATAAGTCATTACAGGCATAACCGTTGAAAAGTTTTTATATTGACCGGGTTGATTCGTTCCAGTGCCCATAGAAAGATAATCAGCAGCAGTTAATGTAAATCGGTTAGCAGCAGCAATTGATAGCGTATCTCCATTGTCAGCATTATTATAGATTACGGTGCAATTAGACCCTTTATCAGTATATTTATATGTTACATCTAAAAGATATGGAATATAATCAGCGGCTTTCATTTTTGAATTGAAAAGTTTGTTGCTGCCAATATAGGTTGCTTTAATATAGGTGGAATCGGTTGTTAATTTCAAATTTAATCTTGCAATACTTGAATTAAGTGTTACAGAATCAGTTTTCGAAGCTGTTTTTAATTTTGTTTTCAATAATGTTATTGAGTCATTGACTGGTTTTTTAATGGCAGTTGCAATGGTTGTATAATCAGCATCTGTTAACGTGTAAGTGTAGCTCACAACATTTGTTGGAATTGCAGCATCTTTGTATCCAGGAAAATTATGTTCGTTGTAATCTTCAGAACAAGATGAAAGTAAGGCTATGACAGCAAGGCTTACTATAAAATATATTTTTTTCATTGTTTATATTTTTGTTTTAAATGAACGACTCTATTTAAAATTTAATTTTCAAAGTTGTTGACCATGTACGACCAAAACCATAGTAAACAGCAGCTGTTTTAGAAGTATGGTCAGAGCCATCTACAGCATCTGTAATATAATTGGAATCTAATAAATTATCAATGTTTCCAATCAGCGTTGCATCAAATTCACCTATTTTGAAATGATAGTTTGCATTAAAATCAACAGTTATAGCATCGGGAATCATCCAGGGTTGTGCGTATGTCGTTGAGGTCACTCCACTTCCAATAGATGAGACATTATAGTATGAATAGTTACGCCCGTAATAATTACCATCCAAACCAACACGGAATCCTTTTAGAATTTGATAGTTAAATCCAACTGCGGCTGTGGTTTGAGCGGAATTACCAACGTGAATGCCTTTTAAATTTACATCCATTTTAGCGTGAGCAGCACTTAGCATTTCAACAACGTTGCCATTTATATCCACTGGCTGGTTTTGAGAGTTATAAAGATATCCGGAAGTGTTATTTAGCCAGTTCCAATCTCCAATTGAAACCATTCCTGTTAATTCAAGATCTCTTATTGGCTTTGCTATAAAGTCAAGTTCTACCCCTTGATGAAGAGCATCTACCCCCTGAAGATTTGCTACCAAGCTCTCTTGAATATCGCGAAGAGTGACGTAGCGAACCATTGTCTTGTCCATCCACTTAGTACGATATACATTTAAATTTGCAGAAAGATATTTTGATTTAAAGCCATATCCAATTTCTGCTGAAAAAGCTCTTTCGTTTACTGCGTTCGGATTTGTTATATTGCTTGTGGTTGAATTGAGGAAAACTCCTCCTGAAAAGAATGGAGCCCTTGAGATAATTCCGATATTGGCAAATACATTGTGATTTTCATTGATATTATAATTTGCACCGCCTTTAACCGAATAACCGAAAAAGCTTTTGGTTTCTGAACGTGCAGTGGCTGCATCATAATAATAGCGGTCATAACGCCAATCCGATGTATTAGATCCTGAAAGAGAAACAAAGGCGCTTAACCCATTTTTATTATATTCTGCCTGGCCAAATAGACCTTCGCTTGCTACATAACCATCATAGTCGCGATAGAGAACATCTCCAACATTCAATTTTTTTGTAGTCCCGCTAACGTCTGCATCGTCAATAAAGAAACTTCCACCGTATAAATCGGTAATTACATTGGTATGTGTACCTTTATAGTAACGTAAATCCAATCCACCGCTCAGATCTATGTCTTGTCCTATTTTGGTGCTGTAATTTGAAAGTAAACCGTACCAAATATGTTTATTGACGCTATTAGACATAACCATTTTTGAACCATTGGTACTTGCTTGGTTCAGTGCGTAAATGGCTCCATAATCAAAAGTTCCGTCTTCGGATCGAAATATAGTATTTGGAACACCATTTGAAGCTCCATTAAAATTTGTTCGGTCAGTACTCGTATAACCTTCTCCTGCTGAACCACCTCCGTTACCAATTGACATGTACAATGCCGTTGAAAGGCTCGATTTGTCATCGATTGTCCAGAAGTGATTCAAAGAAATTTGGGGCTTGTGATAATAGTTATAAGCAGAAACTTTTCTTTGCCCATTCATGTCGAAACCATATGAAGGATTGTATTTATATTTTAATGGTTGTTTTTGCCATTCTTCTATTGTCAGCTTGTCTGTACTGCTAATGCTATTCGTAGTATTTCGTTGGTTGTGCCATTGAGGAGCTCCAAATGCAGTAAATGATAATTGTTGTGCATCATTTATTTTCTTTGAAATGTTTACGAAATAGGAGTATGACTCAAATTCTGTTCCTTGTATATAGCCATTACCAACTGTTTTTGATCCTAACAAAGTAATTGCCCAGTTGTTTTCAGTTAACCCTGTAGAAACTGAGAATCCGATTTTTTCATATCCATCATTCCCAATTCCATAAGAGACAGCTCCACCCTTTTTTGCATCTGTAGAGCGTGTTACTATATTTATTGAACCCCCTAAAGACGGAGCAGCCACCTTTGAAGCACCTAATCCGCGTTGAACCTGCATGGAACGGGTAACATCACTTAAACCTGCCCAGTTAGACCAATACACACCGCCCCATTCCATATCATTTACTGGAACACCATTAACCATGACGGCTATATTTGCAGCTTCAAAACCACGTAAATTGATACGAGAGTCACCAAATCCACCACCTTGCTTTGTTGCATATACACCAGGTGTTGATTTAAGAATTTCAGGAAATTCCTGAGTTCCTAACTTGTTTTCGATCGTAATAGGATCAATAACAGAAAGAGCAACCGGTGTTTTACGGCGAATAGCAATCGAAGAAGTTACTGTAACGTCGTTCAATCCGATAGCTTCGCTTTCGATAGCGATATTCCCTAAGTTCGGTTCTTTTGTTGATACTTCAAGAGTTTTACTGAAATAACCGATATAAGTTATTTTAAGTTCTTGTTTGCCTGACTGCACTTTAATAGCAAAACTGCCATCAAGACCTGTGCTAACACCGACGCCAGATGATGTATTTAAAACATTCACTCCTACCAGAGCTTCATTTGTGGCTTTATCTACCACTGTTCCTTTTACCAGTCCTTGCGAAAATGAAAGCTGAGCAACCATGATCACAATTAAAAAAGAAAAAACTTTCTTCATAAAGTTGTTGAATTAATTATAATTATATTTTAAATAATGAAATCTTGCAAATGTAAGCTAATTCGCAATAATAATTGTTTCATTTGAGTGAATATTTATCAACAATTTGTTCTAATAAATCATAAATTCAACTATAATAACTTATTTTAATTGTTTTAAAAAAAATAAGCTAATGCAAATATCTTAAAATATTCTTTATACATGTTTTGTATGGTTGCACAAAAAAAGGAGAATGCCATTTGGCACTCTCCTTTAAACAGATTCGATTGGTTTCTGTTAGAATGTAACTTTTAAGCCAACCTGTAGATGCCAACGACTAAGAAGATCGCTCTTAGTTATGCTGGAAGTCTGATATGAATAGGTAGGAACCTGATCACCGTTAGAGTTCGCTGTAAGTTTTGTTACCTTCAGAGGTGATACTGTGTAAGAAGAAGAATATACTCCACCCCAATTTTTATCTATCATATTGCCAATGTTCATAACATCAAAAGAAAGCGAGATTTTGTTTACCCCTTTCAAATAGAAGAAATCTTCTGCCAAATGAAGGTCAAAATGGTTTTCCCATGGAGCACTGTTTGAATAACGTTCTGCATACTGGCCACGATGATTTTTTGCATAACTGTCACCTTCAATCCAGCTTCCGAAACTTGCGCGATCTGCCTCTGTAGCAAAAGTCATCTTGGCGAGTTCATCGGTTGTAGGTATATAGAGCAGTGAATTTCCTTTCTGTGAGTCTCCGTTAAAATCAGCAGTTTCATTCATTGTCAGGCAATAACGCATACCGTTATATCCATTGTAGTTAAGAGCTACAACTGTAGCGAGACGCTTGTTCAGATACCTGGGAGTAGTGTATGATACCTGTGCTAATACACGGTTTGGAACATCAAACACGGAGTAAGAGAGTTCGTTCGCGTCGTTTGGATTTTTAGCGTAGTTGTACTTCCAGTTAGAAAGGGCAACAGAACTGGTTCCATCGTTTACAGAATAAGCATGACCAAATGTATAACCAGCCATTAAATCGAGACCGAATCTAAAACTCTTTTCCAACTTACCACTTAATGCGTACGTATAACCTTTGTCTGTATTCTTTAAATTTACAATTGCAGAGTAACTGTTGGCAGGTACTGAGTAGAATGTTGTAGCCGAATTTGCATCATCTGCACTAACAGCATACACTTTCTTCCCACTATTTACTAAGGCAAGGTTTTCGAACCACACGTTATTCATTGTTTTAGAATACAACCCTTCGAGTGTCATTTTGACATCGTAAGGTAATGTTTGTTCCAATGCAAGATTAGCACGGAATACTTGTGGAAACTTGAAATCTTTCGATACGGTGTTAATTGTTGGTTTTGAAGCTGAACCTGTAGCCGAATTCATGGCTGCCACAGGATCATTTCCGTATGTCCCAAATTTAGGAACATTACTTGTAATCGTGGTACCCTTCATCTCTACTCCTGTATTACCCCAGTTGTTTGACATCCATACAAATGGTACACGTCCTGTGAATAGTCCTGCTCCACCACGAATTAAAGTTTTATGACTATCATCAGCGTACCAACGGAAACCAAGACGTGGAGACCACATCAGTTTAGTGGAAGGGACTTCTCCTACTTTTACACCGTAGGTCTTTGCGTAAGTGCTTGTGTTGAATGCATCATTTGCTGATGGACTGTTGAAAAATGTAGGTATATCAACACGCAATCCGTATGTCAAATTCAGGTTGTTAGTAATGTTCCATTTATCCTGAGCGTAAAAACCAAACTGTCCGGCTTTCACGGTTGCTGCCCATTGGTAACTTCCCGTTAAGGTATTGTCGGAATAATTATAGGCAAATTTCCAGGCGTTATCCGTGAGGAAATCATTCAGCGAATTGTAATAATAAGCTCCATTACTACCTTGAATAAAGAGGTTATACATATTATAAATTTCATTGTGCGTTCCAGCTGTAAAGGTGTGGTCGCCATGATACCATGTAAGGTTATCCTCAAATGTATAAATATCTTGATTCAGTTTGTTAGCACCTGAAGAATATTCAGTTCCAATATAAGCAGTTTTACTACCCTGACCCCAGATGCCTGTCGTTGTGTTGAATGTACCACCAACATTTGATATCGTTATATTTGGACCCTGATAAGGTACTTCACGTTTATCACGCACAAAGGTAGCGCCGGCACGTGCTTCATTAGATAATGAGTTACTGATACGTGAATTCAATTCGGCTACGAACGAATTAGTCTTATCCAACATACGATAGTTACTATTTGCAAAATAATAAGTTGTCGAACTTGAACCGATAACATCTTTATATGAGTCATTATACTGATAGCGTAACGCGAACTTGTTGTTTTTGTCAATATTCCAGTCAATACGACCTAAAAGCGAGAGTCCTTTTGTATTAACGCTTGGCTGCCCATAACTGTCGGTATTACCTGTGATTTGAGCATATCTGTCACTAATTGCTTTTGCTTCGGCTTGTGTTATATAGCCACTTGTTAACCCCGGATAGTAATCATTAGGAGCAGTATCATATTTATATTCTGCGCTTGTAAAAAAGAAGAGCTTGTCCTTGATAATAGGACCGCCATATGTGAATCCTGCTGTTTTTGTAGATTCTTTTTCCAAGGGTGATTTCACATTATTCAACTGGCTCCAGTTTCCGTACATATTCTGGTTTGTGTAGTAGCCGTATGCAGACCCTGCGAATTTATTAGTTCCCGATTTAGTGATAGCATTGATGCCACCCCCCGTGAAACCACTCTGCCGAACATCAAACGGAGCAATAACTACCTGAATTTCCTGAATAGCATCAAGTGAAATTGGGTTTGCACCGGTCTGACCGCCATTAGTACCTGTACCGGCTAATCCAAATACATCGTTGCTCACCATACCGTCAATTTGAAATGAATTATAGCGGTTATTTGAACCCGCAATAGATAGACCTCCAACCTTAGAAGATGCAACTAATGGTGACATCTTGGCAATATCATAAATACTACGGTCGACCGTAGGAGCATTGATGATTTGTTGCGCGTTAAAGTTGCTTGCAGCTCCTCCTGCAGCACTTCTAACTCCTGCTTTTGTGCTTACAACCACTTCATTTAATTGTTGCGATGATTCCTTTAATGCTGCATTGTAAGTTGATGTCTCACCAAGTGCAAGCTGAACATCGATAATCTCAACTTTTTTGTACCCAATGTAAGAAATAACAATCGTGTACGGACCTCCTACACGCATACCCTGAATAAAATAACCTCCTTTTTCGTTCGTAACAGCTCCATAAGTTGTTCCCGAAGGAGTGTGTGTTGCAATAATTGTTGCACCAATAATCGGCTCACTGTTTGAACTCACTTTTCCGTTGATCCCGGATGTAGTTACCTGCGCAATCATTGTCGATACAAAAAACAACATTACAGCAGTTACTAAATACTTGATTCTTTTAATCATAAATTACTTAATTTTTTGTTATTACTAATTTTTAGAACAAATTTGTTTTGAATCGAATTGTTGAAAAATACATATATTAATTCCCGAACATTCTTATCATAAAAAAAGTATTCTATTCTACCTATTCCGACAAAAGTAGAGTATTTATTTTCCATACATATTTCATATATATTTCATTTCAATGAATAATTATAAAACACTTAAGTAATGAATAGAATTTAATGATATATTTTGCTTTCGTAATTTGGCTGCATTATAACTCATTTAGAATAAGTTATTGCAATTAACAAATACATTAATAAATAGTATTGATTACTTATTTACTTAAAAATAGAATGTATTTCAATAAAAACAGATTATTACATATAAGTTTCAATTTAAACGATTTCTTTTATAAATAAAACGAAAATTGATAAATTGATAATTTAAGACTCTTTATTAATTATCTGAGATTTTTCTACTCGGGAATGCTTCCAATTCTAAATTAGTGATATCTATGAATATCTTATTTTTTACACATAGACACCCGATTTATACCTTTACTTGGTCGTCCACCGCATCCGACGGATTTGAGGTGCCGGAAAGTAGTTTCTTAACATGAATCCAGATCACTGCCAGTTCTGTTTCTTTTTTTTCAATTCATCCCCTGGGAGTCGTTCCGGAATCTCTACGCCACTCATTCGCTGATTAAAGAGATTTCCGAGGGGGTTGGCTGGGGGTTGGCGGGGGGGTGGGTTGG
>Ga0302215_10002866_pt1 | contig 11760 bp, 10 predicted proteins | sample II_Fen_N3_1_FD_194580 | JGI IMG/M metagenome (GOLD analysis project Ga0302215, IMG submission 194580) | Peat permafrost microbial communities from Stordalen Mire near Abisko, Sweden - II_Fen_N3_1 | ecosystem: Environmental > Terrestrial > Soil > Wetlands > Permafrost | place: Sweden: Abisko... | reverse complement strand
TTCTTTCGGGAACTATAGATTACGAAAAAACAAAGAAAGCCATTGATGCTTATAATACTCTGAACTATGCAGTAATGAACCTGAAGGTTTCGCTTGAAAAAGTGGGAAGTCAACAGGTAATTATTATCGGAAGTTTGAGTGATGCCAATGTAGCAAAATCATATTTAATCCGTATGGTGAAAGAAAAGAGCTTGTTTGAGGGACTTAAAAGTGCAAGTTATAGAAACTTACTCGGCTCTCAAAAGAATCTGAATGTTTTGATGCAACAGAATGCATTGAGCACTTATTTTGAATTTATGCAAGAATATTATTTGAAATAGAAAGCCCCACCAACCTCCCCAAAAGGGGGAGGCTTAAAGACTTAATATAAACAACTTTATTTAAACAAATAACAATGACATTTTTTTAAGTCCCCTTTCGGGGGATTTAGGGGGCTGGATGGAGGGAGTAACATGAAAAAAGACCGCATACTTTGGGCTGATGATGAAATGGATTTATTACGTCCTTATATTCTGTTTTTGGAAGAAAAAGGATATGAAGTCGTTACTGCAACAAATGGAAAAGATGCTGTGGAACTTTGTCAGAAAGATAGTTTTGATATTATATTTCTGGACGAGAATATGCCTGGTTTGAGTGGATTGGAAACACTTGCTTTAATAAAAGACATTGACCCGAACGTTCCTATGGTGATGATTACCAAAAGTGAAGAAGAGAACATTATGAACATGGCAATTGGCAGTAAAATTGCCGATTACTTGACAAAACCAGTAAATCCGAGCCAGATACTGCTAACAATAAAAAAGAATATTCACCAAAAGGAAATTGTTTCCGAGCATACTACTTCTACTTATCAGTCGCAGTTTGGACGTATTGGAATGCAAATTAACGACACACTGACTTATAATGACTGGGTGGAAGTTTATAAAAAGCTGGTTTATTGGGAATTGGAGTTGGCTGAGACAGACAATGGTATGGATGAAATGCTTCGAATGCAAAAAACAGAGGCAAATAATACTTTCACAAAATATATCAAGAAAAATTATGTTGATTGGTTTGAACATACCGAAAAGCGACCATTGATGAGTCCGGATATTTTCAAAACAAAGGTTTTTCCGTTGCTAGATAATGGCGAAAAAGTGTTCTTCATACTTGTAGATAATTTTCGATACGATCAATGGAAAATTATTCGGGAGATGTTGAATGAGTTTTATCAGTTTAATGACGAAGATTTGTATTGCAGTATGCTACCTACAGCTACTCAATACGCTCGTAATGCCATTTTTTCTGGTCTTTTGCCTTTGCAAATTCAACAAATGTTTCCCAATCTGTGGATAGAAGAAGAGGATGAAGAAGGGAAAAATTTATTTGAGAAGGACTTGTTGCAAACGCAGTTTGACAGATTCCGAAAAAAATACACTTTTTCATATAATAAAATAAGTGACTCTGCTTCCTGTGAACGTTTAATTGGACAGCTCCCCCGTTTGGAGGGTAATCAGTTGAATGTTTGTGTGCTGAATTTTATTGATATGCTCTCGCATGCCCGAACCGAATCGAAAATGATGCGTGAATTGGCGAATGATGAACAAGCATATCGTTCGTTGACACTCTCGTGGTTTAAACATTCACCAACTTATGAGCTTTTTAAAGAAATTGCTCAACGTGGATACAAGGTTGTTTTTACTACCGATCATGGTACAATTCAGGTTAATAATGCCATAAAAGTTATTGGAGATAAGAATACAAATGTTAATTTAAGATATAAGGTAGGTAAAAATCTAAGCTACAATAAAAAAGAAGTATTCGAAATAACGCAACCGAATAAGGTTGGTTTGCCTTGTCCAAATATGAGCTCTGCTTATATTTTTGCAACCAATGATGACTTTTTTGCTTATCCAAATAACTACAATCATTACGCAAGTTATTATAAAAACACATTTCAACATGGGGGAATTTCGTTGGAAGAAATGCTGATTCCGATAGTTGTGATGCAACCAAAATAAATATGAAGACTTATACAAATGTGAAAGACCTCGGTAACTTGCAGGATGCAGTTAAAGAGGCATTAGAAATTAAGAAAAATAGATTTGCCTATAAATCTATTGGCGAAAACAAAACATTGCTGATGGTATTTTTTAATTCCAGTTTACGAACTCGACTAAGCACACAAAAAGCCGGTATGAATCTGGGAATGAATACTCTGGTGCTTGATGTAAATGCTGGAGCATGGAAGCTCGAAACTGAACGCGGTGTGATTATGGATGGTGATAAACCGGAACATATACTAGAAGCTATTCCGGTTATGGCAAGTTATTGCGATATTATTGGTGTACGAGCTTTTGCAAATTTGGAGGATAAAGCATTTGATTATGAAGAAACCATTATCAATCAATTTATAAGATATTCAGGTAAACCTGTTTTCAGTATGGAGGCTGCTACAATGCATCCGCTTCAGGCTTTTGCCGATTTGATTACTATTGAAGAATATAAGAAAACTGCTCGTCCGAAGGTGGTTCTAACTTGGGCACCACATCCAAAAGCTTTACCACAAGCCGTTCCCAATTCATTTGCCGATTTTATGAATGAAGCTGATGTGGATTTCGTAATTACACATCCTAAAGGGTATGAACTATCGGAACAATTTGTTCGTGGAGCACGGGTTGAATATGATCAAATGAAAGCTTTCGAAGGAGCTGATTTTATTTATGCTAAAAACTGGTCAGCTTTTCAAGATCCAAATTATGGTAAAATTCTCAGTACCGATCGTAGCTGGACGGTAAGTGACCGTCAGATGGCAGTAACTAATAATGCACATTTTATGCATTGTTTGCCTGTTCGGCGCAATATGATTGTTACAGACGAAGTTATAGAAAGTCCCCAATCAATTGTAATTCCCGAAGCTGCTAACCGTGAAATTTCGGCTCAAGTTGTGATTAAACGATTGCTGACAGCCCCCTAAATCCCCCGAAGGGGGACATAAAGACGTCCTTATATATACAATAATTCAAAATAATGCTATCCGAAAGTCCCCCTTGGGGGATTTAGGGGGCTTGAGTTTACATTATGAATTTAGAACAAGTAGCTGCGTCAATACGCAATGTGCCTGATTTTCCGAAGCCCGGAATCATGTTCAAGGATATAACTACAGCAATGAAAGATGCTGAAGTGTTGAAATTTATTGCTGATAGCCTATACGATTATTACAAGGATAAAGGCATAACTAAGGTTGTTGGTGTAGAAAGTCGCGGGTTTGTACTTGGAAGTATTTTAGCATATAAGCTCGGAGCAGGATTTGTTTTGCTTCGTAAGCCGGGTAAACTTCCGGCAGAAACCTTCAAAATTGAATATGATCTAGAATATGGGTCTGATTCACTTGAGATTCATAAAGATTCGATAGAAGAGAACGATGTGGTTTTGCTGCACGATGATTTACTTGCAACAGGAGGAAGTGCTAATGCGGCATTGGATTTATTGACTAATTTCACTCACAGTGAAATTTATGTCAGTTTCTTGATTGAACTAACTTTTTTAAACGGAAAATCTCGTTTGAAAGGAGCTAAAGATATACATTCGTTAATTCAATTTTAAAACTAAACGCAGAGGGTGCTAAGTTATACGTAGAGAAACGCATAGTTTTCTCTGCGTTTTTCTACGAAACCTTTGCGAACTTCGCGGTAAAAAATGGAAAAACTTACAATTATAAAAGTCGGTGGAAAAATTGTAGAAGAACCGGCAAGCTTAAAACTATTACTGACTGACTTTTCAAAAATCGATGGTTATAAAGTATTGGTTCATGGCGGTGGACGTTCTGCAACTGCTATTGCAGCTAAACTAGGTATTGAAAGTAAAATGGTAAACGGTCGTAGAATTACCGATGAAGAAACACTTAAAGTTGTTACCATGGTTTATGGCGGTTTGGTGAACAAAAAAATTGTGGCAGGATTACAAGCTATTGGTGTAAATGCTTTGGGGTTAACGGGTGCTGATTTGAATTATATGCGCTCCGAAAAACGTCCGGTTGCTGATGTTGATTATGGCTTTGTGGGTGATGTGAAAGAAGTAAATGCTGATATTTTATCCGACCTAATTGCCAAAGGAGTTGTTCCGGTACTTGCTCCACTAACACATGACAAAGAAGGAAACCTTCTCAATACAAATGCTGATACAATTGCCGGAGAGGCTGCTAAAGCTTTGGCTAAACATTTTGAAGTAACGCTGATGTATTGCTTTGAGAAAAAAGGAGTGTTGATGAATGAAACTGATGATGAAAGTGCTATTTCTATGCTAACTCCTGAGCTTTTTGAGAAATATGTGACCGAAGGTATAATTAATGGTGGCATGATACCAAAGCTGGAAAATTCTTTTGAAGCTTTAAATGCCGGAGTAAAACAAGTTGTGATAACGCGGGCGGATTTGATTCATACGGATGGCGGAACCAAGATGTTTCTTTGATATAATACTTGATAGCAGTATGCTACGAAATTAAATACAAGAGGCGGATAAATTTATCCGCCTCTTTTTTACGGTTAATCCGTTTCTGAGATGTAAACAAACATTAGTTTTTCACTAATTTATTTTCTTCCAGCCTTTCAGCTGAGATAATAATATTGTATAGATTGTCTTGGCTGAATTATTTGCAACCAGTTTTGTTATGAATATACTCTCATATTCAATTTGTAATTATTTACTGCAAAAATAATTGAATTGATTAAGATTATTGGTTCAAATCGTAAAATATGTAGTTCAATTCGTAAAAATCAGTTGAAATAAATACTACATAAAAGAGAATAATTGCGACAAATTTCAAATATATCATGGTCGTTTAACACAAGTTATTGATTAATATGTGTATTTTTGTGCGAAATTATATATGTAATAATTTGATATAACAATCTAATTGTCTTTCTAACAGTTTTACTGATTTTGCTTAATGGAACATATAAAGCTCATTTTATTAATTGCCTCTTTCACACTACCTTTTACATTTAGTGTCGTTTTATTATTTGATTCTAAGAAAAATCTTTCAAAAAAAATCATGGCTTTTGCTTTACTGAATACAGCATTGGCATTTTTCTTTAATTACTTATATTTTCAAAAAGAATACAGTATTTATATTCCTTATCACAGTTTACATGCTGGAATTGAACTTTGGATTTATCCATCTATATACATGTATATCAAATCTATTGTTCATCCCGATAATAAACTAAAAAAGGAAATATGGCATTTATTTCCGGGAGCGCTTATGATAATTATTGCAAGTCTTCTTTTCTATGTTTATGTGGGTAATGAAGATTTACTTTTCTTTTTGACTAATAATAGAGAGGGTTATGAGTTTGTCGGGTTGAAATTTAACATCCTTTCGATTTCCAGATATATAGCAATAGCTGCTATAGCAATCCAAGCAGCTTACTATTCAGTGGCCTTTTTTACAATACCTAAGCATTATGATAAGAGCCTTTTAAAGGAATTTTCTAATATCGATAATTTCTCTTTGGATTGGATTAACAAGTACAACTTGAGTTTTGGAATTTGTGGTTTTGTTGCAATTATCTTTTACACTTTTACACCTATTAAAGGCTATCATGAGCTTTTTATAGTGTTTGTTTTTAGCATTTTTTCTGCTTTTGTAAGTGCATTGGGTGTAGTTTCATTCAAACAACAGACAACACTCGTAAATCTGGATGAAATAGAAGTGGAAGATACTGTAACCACTTTAATAACTGATATTAAAGATACTTGTCTTGTGAAAAGACTCACAGATTATATCGAAAAAAGCCAAGCATTCCTCCAACCGGATTTAAGTTTGACAGTTGTAAGCAAAGAATTAGGTACAAATAGAACTTACCTTTCATCACTAATAAATCAACAATTCGGGGTGAATTTTAATAGTTATATAAATAAATACCGTGTGGATTATGTGTGTGAATACTTGAAGAAACATCCGGATACAATTTGCGAAGAATTAGTTCTAATTGGAGGCTTTGGTTCAAAGAGCACAATGAAACGTGCAATGAGAAAAGGTAATTAGGTGCTTATTAATCATATCAGATAAAACTTCAAATTTTGTTTAGGATTTTGATCTTTAACTATCATACTGTCTGTGATTAATTTTGATTTATCGTACACGGTATTGTTTAAGAATTAAGATAATTCACATAGAAAAGCATAATTCAGAAAATCCTTCTTACCTTTGTGCTGAAATACCTATCAAAGAACTGTATACCATCAGATAAGATTTTATTCACCACAAAAAAAAATTATGAAAAAGCTATTTCTAACAATTTTTCTAATTCTAATTTCACTATACACTTTATCTGCTCAGGAAAAAATTCTTATTTATCCAAATGGAGCAAAAGATAGTAATGGTATTACCGAAGCAGAAACATTACAAAGAACTGATTTTGTTACCAAAATTTCAGAACCACGTATGTACTTTTATCCTGCCGAAAAAGAAAAGTCAATTGGGGCAGCCGTATTGATATGTCCTGGAGGTGCTTATATTGGCGTTTCAGTAATAAAAGAAGGAGAAGAAATAGCCAAATGGTTTAATGAACTTGGAGTAACTGCTTTTGTATTATATTACCGTATGCCAAATGGACATTCAGATATTCCGTTAAAAGATGCACAAGCTGCCCTTAAAATAATTAGAAAATCTGCACAGAAATGGAATCTCGATAAAAACAAAATTGGTATAATGGGTTTTTCTGCTGGAGGTCATTTGGCTTCAACTGTTGGAACGCACTTTAAATCAAAAATACAACGTCCCGATTTTATGATTTTGGGATATCCTGTTGTAACAATGAATAAAGAGTTTACGCATTCAGGTTCTCGTGAGAATTTGTTAGGGAAAAATCCTACGGATAGAATGGTGAAACGTTATTCGAATGAGCTACAAGTTACTAAGAAAACTCCACCTACTTTTATTGTTCATGCTGTAGATGATAAAACCGTTCCAATTGCAAATAGTGAGCAGCTATTAAAAGCATTGCAAGCTAAAGGCGTTCCGGCCGAATTCCATACTTTTGAAGTTGGAGGACACGGTTTTGGGATGCGTCCACGAGGAATTCCTGTAGATTATTGGCCGGATCTATTGAAAGTCTGGTTGGCAAAGAATAATTTAATTGACAGAAGGTAATTACTTGTAAAAATTATTAGTGTATTAGAATTGAAAATAGGTATAAACGTAAATGAAAAATATGTATAGAGAGGAAACAAATGATGCTATTGGATTACTGCAACAAATGATTGCTATTTCTTCGTTTAGTAAGGAAGAGAAAGCTGTAGCTGATTTTCTTGAAAGATACATAGAGGTAAAAGGATACGTTGCATCGAGGAAGGATAACAATGTTTGGTTGCTTAGCTCCGGATTTGATTCTTCGCGCCCTACTATAATGCTTAATTCGCACATTGACACTGTTAAGCCGGTAACCGGATGGACGCATAATCCATTTTTACCGACTATAGAAAATGGAAAGCTTTATGGATTGGGCAGTAACGATGCTGGAGCTAGTGTAGTAAGTATGCTACAAGCTTTTTTTTATCTTACTCAGCAACAACAAAGTTATAACCTGATATTTGCAGCATCAGCTGAAGAAGAAATTTCCGGAAGTAATGGAATGGAGAGTTTACTCAAGGAACTCCCTAAAATTGATTTTGCAATAGTGGGAGAACCCACTAAAATGCAGTTGGCAGTTGCAGAAAAAGGGTTGATGGTAATTGATTGCATTACACATGGTAAGGCAGGACATGCAGCTAGAGATGAAGGTGTTAACGCGATTTATAAAGCTATTGATGATATAGATTGGTTTCGAAAATATATTTTCCCGAAAAAATCTGACTTGCTTGGTGAAGTTAAAATGACTGTAACACAGATAAATGCAGGTACACAACATAATGTTGTACCCGATCAATGTACCTTTGTGGTTGATGTGCGTAGTAATGAAATGTACACAAATAATGATATTCTGGAGGCAATTAGAGAAAATGTAGATTGTGATGTGCAGGCTCGTTCCATTCGACTCAGTTCTACAGCCACACCGTTGCAACATCCGATTTTAAAACGTGGTCGTGAGATGAATCGCACGATGTTTGGTTCTCCTACACTTTCCGATCAATCATTGATGCCTTTTCCAAGTTTAAAAATGGGCCCTGGAGATTCTTCGCGTTCACATATTTCCGATGAATATATTATGATAGATGAGATTGGTGAAGCAATAGAAGTTTATATTCAGATGCTCGATGGATTGAAGCTTTAGTTAATTATAAAACCACAAGTTGTACAAAAGGATTCAACAATTTTATGTTGTTCGAATCCTTTTTTTATATCTTTAGCCCGTTTAGATTGAAGAATATCTTCCAGATTATCCGTAAAAATATTTCCCAAAAGAATATTAGCATCAGCATCCATACAACAAGGAATTACCTGACCATCTACTAAAATGGCAATGTGGTCACGCAATGCATAACATGTTTTTTGTGTTTGAGTACCTTTACGGTCTTTTTCCGGCCATTCAAAACGGGGAGCACGTTGTAAAAAAACATGTTCAGCCAGTTTCAGTCCGTTTCCTTTTGTTTCTACTTCCAATAAGTCCATTGAAAGGTTGAGTTTATCGGCTATTTTCTCCAAACAAAGTTTATTGAAGGCTGTACTTGCGGCATTAGAGGTATTCCACAATCGTATTGATATATAGGTTTTTGGTGCAGCTTCGGAAGTGAAGTCCAATGCCGATTTTAAATAGTCAGCCCATTTTTCTGGTGCAATATTTTCTTCAGCATCATGTAATGAAATATTAATCTGGCGGATAGAATGCTTTAGAAGTAACTCTTTCTTCCGTTCCAATAATCCCCCGTTGGTAGTAATGTTTATATTTAGTCCTGCTGATTCAGCGATTTTAAGTATTTCATCCAGTTGAGGATGCAAAAGCGGTTCACCCAATACATGCAAATAAATATAATCTGTAAATGGTCGTATTTTCTCTACAACTTTCCGAAACTCATCCGGCGACATAAACTTGTTTGGCCTTGTCGTTTTAAAACAAAAGCTGCAATCAAAATTACAGCTATTCGTTATTTCAATATATATCTTCTTGAACCTCAATTTATAGGGTTTCTGAAATCAATAATACTATGAATTGATAATATACCCACTACCTGATCGGAATTATCAATTACTGTTAATGTAGTGATTTTATTTATGTCCATCATTTCAAGAGCTTCTGTCAATAATTCATCTTGAGCTATTCGTTTAAAACCCGGTGTCATAAATTCAGCCGCAGTTATATTTCTAATATCATCGAAACGCTGAATGGCACGGCGTATATCTCCATCGGTAATTATACCAACTGCTTGATTCATGTTGTTATATACCAAAGTCATACCTAGGCGTTTGTTGCTCACTTCGTGCATGATATCTTTGAAAAGAGTTGTTTCACTTACTTTTGGAATTTCGGTGTTCATTTCGTCTTTTACTCGTGAAATTAATCGTCGTCCCAATGCACCACCCGGATGATAAAGCGCATAGTTCTCAGCCTTGAAACCTCTGCGTTCCATCAAACAAATTGTCAGTGCGTCACCCATAACGAGTGTCGCCGTAGTAGAAGTCGTCGGAGCTAATCCCAGTGGACAAGCTTCTTTTTCAACTCCCACATTCAAAATTAATGAAACTTCTTTAGCCAGAGCTGAATTTTTGTTCCCGGTCATGGCTATCATTGAACAACCAATTTTTTTTAACGGAGCCAATACATTCAGAATTTCAGAAGAACTTCCACTGTTTGAAATTAGTAAAACAATATCGTTTTTGCTTACCATTCCCAGATCCCCATGCATGGCTTCTGCTGCGTTTATGAAGATTGAAGGTGTTCCGGTTGATGCTAGTGATGAGGAAATTTTATGACCGATAATACCGGTTTTACCAACGCCCATTATAACCAATTTACCTTTACCGGCAAAAATAAGTTCTACTGCTTCATTTATCTCAATTCCAATTCTGTCAGATAATTTTTGAAGTTCTGCTATTTCGGAATTGAATATCTCTTTGCTGCGTTGAATAAAGTCCATGTTTTTACCACTAAGACACTTAGGGCATAGAGTTGCACTAAGTAATATGTTGTTTTGTTTTAAATAGCTAGAATTAATAGTGTTACGTAATGTTTTAGTGGTTTGATAAAATCATTTCCACAAATTCTCGTACACATCCTTCACCACCTTTTTTCTTCATTTGAATAATGCCGGGTATATTTTTAATGGCATCTAATGCGTTAGCCGGACAGGCTGCTAATCCAACAGATGAAAGTAATTCGAAACAGTTTATATCATCTCCAATATAAGCCACTTGAGATAGCGAAATTCCTTCGGCTTTACAAATTTCATTTACGCTTGCTAACTTTCCACCTTCACGTTTGCCCTGATATAAAAAGTCCAGTTTAAGCTTTTTGAAACGTCGTTCTACCATTTTAGTGTTCTCGGAAGTGATAATACCTGTTTTAATTCCTTTCTCGCGTATCAACTGCAAACCCATACCGTCGTGAGTATTGAATTTTTTCAATTCATCTCCGTTTTCTGAGTAATACATTCCTGCATCTGTAAGAACTCCATCTACGTCCGTTAGGAATAGTTTGATTTTAGTTGATAGTTGGTAGTTGGTAGTTGGTAGTTGATAGTTAACTGGTTGCTGATAACTGATAACTGATAACTGTTTTGTTATATTGTCAATTGCAATTGCTTGTTGGAGGATTTCTTTAATGTCTGAAAGATAGATTTGATTTGGACCATCGGAAAATGCATGGTCAGGATCGGGATGAACTTCGGCAAAAATAGCATCTACTCCAACTGCAAGTGCTGCACGCATTAAATATGGAACCATTTCGCGGTTTCCACCGGTTGAAGTGCCCTGACCACCCGGTTTTTGTACGGCGTGAGTAGCATCGAAAACTACCGGAAAACCGTAGTTGCGCATTTCGACTAATCCAGTCATATCTACAATCAAATTGTTATAACCAAAGCTAGAGCCACGTTCACACAATAGGATATTTTCATTTCCAGAATCACGCAATTTATCCACTACGTTTTTCATATCCCACGGAGCCATAAATTGTCCTTTTTTTACGTTGACAATTTTACCTGTTTTGGCGGCAGCAATTAATAGATCGGTTTGGCGGGAGAGGAAAGCTGGAATTTGAAGCATATCAGCCACTTTAGCCACTTCGGCACACTGCCAGGTTTCATGAACATCAGTGACAATCGGTAGATTAAGTTCGGTTTTAACCCGTTGAAGAATTTCAAGACCACGTTTCATTCCTAAACCGCGAGGTGATTTTACGGAAGAACGGTTGGCTTTATCGAAAGAAGATTTAAATATCAGATGTATTTCTAACTCTGCACAAATTTCTTTTAACTTTGCAGCTACTTCCATTGTCATCTCTACAGATTCTATGGCACATGGTCCGGCTATGAGTACAAATCTGTTGTTGCCACCAATATCAAAACGATTGAGAACGTTTATTTTACGTGTTTCGATTATCATTTTTTGAAATAAAAGTGCCAAAAAAAGAGAGCTTAGATACTCTTCTTCTATTGGCACATTAGCACATTAATTAGTGTAAACTCTCACCCAATCAACTTCGAGGCTTCCTGTTTTTCCTTTTTGTTTTTGAGAGATAAAAGAGTTAAATGCCAGATACATGGCTTCAGTTGGGATATTGGCGGCAGTTCGATAGACTTCCAAATCGTTAATCATCCAGTATAATTCTTTTTCAGTCCATA
>Ga0302215_10002864_pt1 | contig 11762 bp, 5 predicted proteins | sample II_Fen_N3_1_FD_194580 | JGI IMG/M metagenome (GOLD analysis project Ga0302215, IMG submission 194580) | Peat permafrost microbial communities from Stordalen Mire near Abisko, Sweden - II_Fen_N3_1 | ecosystem: Environmental > Terrestrial > Soil > Wetlands > Permafrost | place: Sweden: Abisko... | reverse complement strand
TTAAGTTTCATGTCGATTGGCTACGGGGACAAAAAACAGGTTTCTTTGTGGACCAACGTGAAAACAGGTCTTTGCTGGAGAGATACTCTAAGGGTAAATCGGTATTGAATATGTTTTGTTATACCGGTGGTTTTTCGGTATATGCTTTACGTGGAGGAGCTGAACTTGTCCATTCGGTGGATAGCTCTGCAAAAGCGATAGACCTTACTGAGAAGAATGTGCAGGCAAATTTCCCCAACGACCCCCGCCATACTTCGTTCGACGAAGATGCCTTTAAATTTCTGAATAACCTGCAACACAATGAGCAGAAGTACGACCTGATTATTCTTGATCCTCCTGCTTTTGCAAAACACCGTGAAGCAATCCGGAACGCACTGAAAGGTTATAAACGCTTAAATGCAAAAGCCTTTGAACAGATTAAACCCGGTGGAATACTTTTCACATTCTCCTGCTCACAGGTGATTACCAAGGATCAATTCCGTCTGGCAGTGTTCAGTGCTGCAGCCGAAAGTAAACGGAATGTCAGGATTTTACATCAGCTCTCACAACCGGCCGATCACCCCATCAATATCTACCATCCCGAAGGTGAATACCTGAAGGGACTGGTGCTTTGGGTGGAATAGTTTTCACCTGAATTAACAGTTTTGTTACAGTATCGGTACTTTTTTGCAAATTATTTTGCAAAAAAGTTTTTTCTTTTAAATAGTATCGTTATATTTGTGGCGTAAACAAACAACTCAAACCACTAAAATTTATACGCCTATTGCTGATAGTTACTTTAAACCCCAAAATTAAAAGTAATGAATAATCTGAATCAATTAACCGATGATGAATTGGTAAAATTGTATGAGACAGGCAATAACACGGCGTTTGAAATTTTATTATTGCGTTATAAATCGAAGGTGTATACTTATATTTACCTTATTGTACGCAATCGGGAACTCTCCGAAGATATCTTTCAAGACACCTTTATTAAAGCTATTGCTACGATTCAGCAAGGTCGCTATGTGGAGTCCGGTAAATTCCTGGCCTGGATTAACCGCATTGCACACAATCTAATTATCGACCACTTCCGTCGGGAGAAAAACGAAAATACTTTCTCAGCTGATGCTGTGGATTTTGATATTGTCAACAATGCAAAGCTTTCGGAAAAAAGCGTGGAAGATACCATGTCCAACGAACAGGTGCTTACGGATGTGGTTCATCTGATTGAACTATTGCCACAATCTCAGCAAAAGGTCATTCGCATGCGTTTCTTCGAAGACTTAAGCTTCAAGGAAATTGCCGAGAAAACAGATGTAAGCATCAATACAGCCCTGGGACGTATGCGGTATGCCTTGCTAAACATGCGCAGGATTGCTGCCGAAAAAGACGTGTATCTGGAGATTAAATAATTGATATATTTCCATAATTTATAAACAGAATCCCCTCAAAGTGTCATAACTTTCAGGGGATTCTCTTTAATATTTAGCCAAAATAATCAAGCAAACTGGAATCTAAAACTTCGTTTTAACATGACTTGCTATTGAGACTTTAATAAATATTACAAACTATGCTCAATAAGTTTTAATTCTTAATTATTTTTTGCTCTTTAACACCATCTGAAGATATTAACTTAACAATATACACACCTTTTGGTAACCATCTGATAGAAATCGATTCAACGCCAGAAATAACCTTTGTGAAAAGTTCATTTCCATTTAAATCATAGATTTTCACAATAACTCTACTTTCAAGGCCATTGATTCTGAAAGTTTCAATAACTGGATTTGGATAAACTTTAACTGATTTGTCCCATTCTGATGGTAATGAGGTAGTTGTTTCTACAATATTTAGAAAATCCTTCCATTTGCTAGCGATTTGATAATCTTTCTTTGTATCTGTAGGAACATATAAAATGCATTTTGTTTTATTTACTCCATAAAAAACATATTTCAATAAACTGAGATCAATTGGAATTTTATTATATGTTAAAATCGAAGTTAGACTGTCACAATATTGAAAAGATCCTTCAGCTATTGAAACTACAGAAGATGGAATAGTTACTGATTTCAAAATGTTGCCATAAAATGCTTCATACCCGATTGAATTAACAGTAGATGGAATAATATAACTACCAGTTTTTGATATAGTGCATTGTATCAGTGTGTTTTTTGCCTTATCAAATAGTATCCCATCCAAACTTGAATATTTAGAATTTTGAGAATCTACACTTATTGAACCACTACACATAGTGAAAGCTTCATTAGCGATTGATGTAACTGTTGATGGAATAGAAATTGTCGTTAATGATTTGCAATATTTATAAACTCCCTGATTTATAGTCCTAATCCCATCAGCCAAAAAAACCGAAGACAAACCACAACTTGAAAAAGCATATTTACCAATAGTATTGACTGAAGATGGAATAATTAATGCATCTGCCCATGACATGCAATTATTAAATGCATATTCACCAATTGAAGTTAAAGTTGAAGGAATTGATTTAACTCCAGTCCAATAAAAACAATTAGAAAAAGCATAATTACCAATTGAAATTAAACTTGACGGAATAGCTAGTGTTTTTAGACCATAACAATTTTCAAATGCATTATTTCCAATGTAAGTCAACTGGGAAGGTATATCAAAAGTTACTGAAGATAAACTATTACAATTACCAAATGCTTCATTTCCTATAATTGTTACCTTTTTTGGAATAAATGCTGTTTTCAAACTATCACATTCATAAAAAGTCCAATTTTGTATCGCAGATATTGTTGAGGGTATATTAATTGAAGTTAATCCTGTATAAGGGAAAGCACACTCTCTAATACTTGTAGCTGAATTTGGAAGTATAATTGATTTTAAGCTTAATTTACCTCCAGAAAAATAAATTGTATCATTTTTCTGATAATTTGAGTAAGCAAAAGCAACCATAGGAATTGTATTTGCAGCACAATAGGCATAATAACTATTTCCAGGAATACCTAGTGATAATGTTCCGTTATAAGCTGAAATATTTGCCCCACTTAAATCTAATTCTGATAAAGATCTTAGGCTATCTCTCATAATTACAAAATCACGAGCATCTATTTGACCAGAAACAATAAACTTTGTTGACAGAGTTCTTTCTGTTCTTGTCAATGCAGTATATAAAGTGCCTGGTGTAGTTAAATTAATTGTTTTAGCAAAAGAAATAGTCCCTTCTACAATACTGCCAAATGATTTCCACTGATCGGCAGCTAAATAAACTGTTTTGGAACCTGTTATAACATTTAAAGTTGTATTGTATAAATTTGTTCCAAAAAACACATTAGTTCCTAATGTCGGAGGGATAGAATTGACTATTTTAAAAAGTAATAGATTAGAACAATACTTAAATGCTGAAGGCCCAATATCTACAAGTGTACTTGGAAAAGATACATCAGTTACATAGGTAGAATAAAATGAACTCATACCAATTTTTGTAAGAGAGCTATTTGTTGCATCAATTGACCTCAGATTTAAACATCCTCTGAAGGCAGCATCGCCAATTTGAGTTATTGTGGTTGGTAAAATGTATTTAGTTCCACTTTTCCCAGGAGGATAATTTATCAATGTCGTTTTATTTTTATTGAATAAAATCCCATCTGATGAAGTGAAGTTAGGATTGTTTGAATCAACAAGAATGGATTTCAATCTGTTGCATTCTAAAATTACCCCATAACCTATAGAGTCAATAGATAAAGGTAAAGAAAAATCTGCCAAATATTGACATTGCCAAAAGGCAAAATTTTTGATTTTAGTTAATGCAATGTTTTTACTTAAATCTGCTGTAATAATATTGGGGCATAATGAAAATGCATATTGCCCTATAGATTGCAATGATGCGGGTAATTTGAGGGTTGAAAATGAACAACCTTGAAAAGCAAAATCTCCGATTGATTGTAATTGTGTGCATTTTGATAAGTCTAAATTTGATAAATTACTACTATAAAATCCATATTCATTGATATTTGTTAGAGAGGTTGGAAATGTTATGCTATCCAACGAATAAATATAATAAAATGCACCATATTCAATTACTTTTACTGTAGTTGGAATTACATAACTGCTAATATTTTTAGCAATAGGGAATGTTATTAAACTACTTTTATCTTTAGAAAAAAGGATTCCTTCTAAACTGGAATATGCAGTGTTATCTTCACTCACATTAAAGTTTGTATTATAAGGAGTGTAAAAAAAACACCCTTTACCCAATGCTTTCACAGAAGATGGTATATTTACTTCAGATAAATTAGTGCCTTGAAATGCCCAATCTCCTATTTTATATAGAGAAGCTGGAAAATTAATGGAGGTTAACCCCGTATATAAAAAAGCTTCTTTCCCGATAGAAGTCAATGTCGAAGGGAGTATAATCGTCTTTAAAGTCGTTTTTCCTTTTAATGTTGCATAACTATAAAAAGCATTCTGTGGAATTTCATTTGATGGATAAATAATGGATGTGAAATTTGCAGATTCTTTTTCATTAGTACTGATAATTCCCATATCAACAGTTCCGTCTTCCTTTTGCATTGTTTTTATCCTTTCCCTGCTATTTAACTCACTATAATATGAGGCTAAGCTAGAATTTATGGCTGCCTCTTTTCCAAACTGAGACTGCGAAAGTGGAAGAACTATATAGTCTGAGTTTGCTCTCGTGGCAGATATATTATTACTAATTAAAGTAATGGTAGGTGTTTCATTGTTTGGGTTAGTGATTGCCGATGTATTCAAAATTATTTTATCTTTTGCCTTTGCTGTTTCATTGACAATACTTGAGGATCCAATTCTCATTGATTTCAATCTCTCAGCACCACCTAACATTGTTGATAAACTTGGACCATCTGTTCCAGTATAAGAATCTATACTCGCTTCACTTAAATCGAGTGCTGACAACTTTGGCATATTATCCCGCATAGTTACAAAGTCACGGGCATCTATTGTACCACTAAGCTTGAGATTTGAAATATTGGATAGCTCTGATGAATTTAGAATTGTAGCTAAATTGCCAGCTGTTATATTTACATTGTTAATAATGAACTGCCCAAATGCATTTGAACTGCTGTTAATAATAGGAAACCCTGATAAATCGTTTATGTTTTTAGCATTAACTACAATTGTATCCAACGGAAAATTAGTGCCTGTTTTCAAGTGTACTAAAGTTTTATTTAAATTATCGAGTTTTGCTGAAAGTAGCTTTATTGGATAATTATATATTTTTAAATCTAGATCGGACTTTAGAGAATAATAGACTCTATAATTTGTAGTGTCTTGGGAAGTTAAATTGTCAACTTCCTGATTAAAAGTAACATCGATATTATTTGAACTTGTATTTTCTATTTTGTTTATAGAAAGATTGATTCCGGAATAATTTGTAGAACTATACATATATTTCCACCCACCTATAAATATTTTGCCAGAAGGAGTATGTCTTACCGCACCCAATCCCGCATTTTTAAAGGAAGGATGAATAGTCCATGTTTGGCCATTATCTGCAGAATACGATAAACCATACCATGGATGTGTGCTTAAATATACATTTTGAGTTGGAATATACTTTATGTCTTGATAAACATTTTGTGATGAAACTAATGTCCAGTTTAGACCGCCATTTATTGTAGAATAAATCACTGTATTACTGCCTGAAGGTGAATTAACTAACAACCCATTGTTTGAATCTTTAAAATCGAAACTCATATAAGTTCCATTTGTCAAAGGTGTATTTATCATTTGCCAGTTAATACCTTTGTCATTAGATTTATATATTTTTCCTTTATTTGTTTTAAAATACATTGAATTTCCAACTATCCTATAGGAGCTGTTTGAATTAGGGGTATAATCACTTATATTAGTGGGTAAATTGGTAGTGGGTACTAAATTCCATTGAGCACCTCCATTGTTAGTAGTATAAATTTCAAAATTCAAATTTGAATACCCATCTCCTACAGCTACACCTTCATTTTCATTCCAGAAGTGTATAAAATTAGGAAATGAGTTAGCAGAACTAAATCCCGAAGTTTGTTTTACCCAGCTGTCACCGCTATTAGTAGTTTTATAAATACCAAGATTAATTCCGGTACCAACAACAATATACGCTGTCGTTTCATTAACTGCTGATAATCCACCGGGAGCATTAGTTGATATGTCAACAGGAAATTCTTTTGTAACCCAAATCTTACCACCATTGGTAGTAATTGAAAAGTGTACACCATTTTGATCTTTTATCCAGATAACATTATCATTCACAACACTAATATCTCTAAATAGAGATTCCTGGCCAGTCAAATACTGATTCCACTGTGCTTTCGTTGATGTGCCAAAAAGCATAAGGGCAATTAGGACAAATAATAGTTTTTTCATAGCCTCTCTTTTCTTTTCTTTGCCTACTCATAAGCTTTTCGGCTTCCGCTCCCTACTTTGTTAAGGGTTTTTCGGGTATCTCCTTTGTTATCACAGTCAGCCTGCAAATATATTGTCTCCCTGATTACTTTCGCCGTTAGAATAAACACTCGCAAAAGAATCCATTGCATTCTATCAGATTTCACTTAAAATAATTGTTTTAAATTGATTGTTGCATTTGAAGTCCGATAGCAGCATTCAAAATAATTTCACAGAATGTTAAATACAAATAGACTAGTTAATAATATCCGGATATGCATTTCTGAAAGTACTTTTGAATCAGATAAATCAACTTCAGTCATTTCGATTAAAAGGTGTTGAAGTGGATTCAGTAAGAGGTAGGTGTATTGATTCGTTTTAGTTTATATCAAGCACCTTGAAAGTAACTTCCAATCAGGTAAATGATCAGTCAGAATATTCGGAATCATAAATTTAACTGACTTGATTAAACGATCGATTTTGCAGTTCAAATATAAATACTGTTATTTGAGTAAACAAATTAGATATTTAAAAACAATAGCATAAACATAAAAATGCGAATATAAATAGCATATAACGTCACTAAATGATTAAAATTAGTGACTATTTGTAATCTAGAAGGAGGAAGTCTTCGTGTTAAATGACTAACGATAAGTATTTAGTGATAAGTGATTCATTACGAAACGTTAACCGTTCATCACTGATTGTTGATATCAGATCATTTTGCATTTTTCCTGTAACTCTTTAAAAAATGTACGGGTAATAAAGAGTGAATTTTCTTTGTGGAAGGGGGGTAGTAAACGGCATGCATTATCATCAATATTCAACAGATAATCGAAATTGATAATGTGACTTTGATTAATTTGTATAAAAGTGGAAGAATAATTCGTGATGTCTTCTCCCCTGGTTTTATGTTTCAGTTGCAACCGGGACTGATCGTTGAGGACAACAGTCCACTGTTTTTTCTCCTTGTGGTATTCAAAATAGCCTATCTGGTCTGAACACAATTTGTGGTACCCGGTAACCGTTGCGATAAGATAGGTGTGTTCTGTATGATTCAATGGTATTGATGTGTAATTATTGATGGGAAGGGTCTGTTCTTTTAACACATGATTCAGAAAACGTTTTATGACTAACCGTATTTCCTCCTGTTCAAAAGGCTTCATCAGATAATCAAAGGCGGATACGCGCAACGCGTCCAACAGATATTTCTCGAAAGCAGTATAAAAGATGACATGCATGGGCCATGTTATCTCATTGCTGATTTCATTCAAGAGTTCCAACCCGTTTTGGCAGGGTAATTCAACATCCAGGAACAACAAATCAGGATGTTGTTCCAATATTAGTTTTTTCCCTTTTATTGAATTTTGCGCTTTCCCTACTATAAGCAGTTCGCCATATTCAGCCAGTGATTGACGGAGAATGTCGATGCATAAGGCATTAAAATCAACTATGACTACTGTGTATTTGTTATTTTTCATATTTTCGGTTCTGATGAATGATATACTTTACAGTCGGATTGCGATACTATTTATTAGCTCAAACCTTAAACTCCAACGAAAACCCCCAAAAAAACGCTATTAAATGAATGGTATTTAAAAAACGAAACATTCAAAAATACAGAATCATAAAACTTTAATTGAATTTTATCGGTAACTTTTTTAAGTTATCAATATGTTACTTTATAGAGAAAAACAAGATTCTTTTTGATTGGAAAAACATAAGTGAATTTATAACATAAAACCATTTGAAATGTTTAACTATACGATGGATAAATCATTTAATATTTATGAAAATTGCAGGAATCCTGGTATTTATTTCTGATTCCTTGTTGTAGGTTCATACCGTTAAGTCATAGATAAACTACACCTCTATCTTTTACAGAGGATGCACTGCGGGTTCCCACTTATAAAAAAAATAAATCCCCTGTAAGTTAGATGGCTCTCAGTGGATTTTCGTTCTATCCTTTAAACTAAAAAACTAAAAAACCAATCAACTTAATCAACTTAATCAACCAATCAGCCTGCTTTTCATAGTCCAGGGAGTGAACGTTTCCCTGACTACTACGCTGGTTCCTTCACCCTGCAAAATCGGGCATTTTTTAGCAATGTGTACTGCATCTGCAATATCCTTTGCCAGAATAATTATGTAGCCGGTTACTGATTCATTTAACAGGTGCAGCGCCTGATAGTTTGTTTTGTGCCTTATACGATTCATGAATAAACTTTTCTTGTTTCGGGACAGGCAGTTCTAATTTTATCAGCAAATTACACCTGATGATACTTTTCCAAATCCCCTTTTCAATCAGGTTTCGTACACCTGCCAAATAAGGTTGACCGGTATGACAACTCCCGTAAGTTCTGTTAACGTTTAATAATTGTGAGCCATTCTGGCTTTATTGAACGTTTTTTCGGCTTATTTCAGAGTATGGCTCGTTTATTGTTGCAATTAAAATCAGAGCAGTCCAGCTATCATTCATAACCGAACACGACTCTATATGAATTATAATGTTTAATTTAATTTAATAGGAGGTTTTAATATGAGCGCATCAGGAAACAAACAACCAAAAAAGGAAAAATCAGGCAAACACGTAAAACACGTACCGTCTTATCAGAATGAAGTTACAAAAACGGTTGTTGATGACTTTAAAAAAGTTAAGTAATTATTTTTTTGAATCAATGAACAAAAAAAGAAATGGAACTATAGGTTTCATTTCTTTTTTTTGGTAATAAAGGTTCAAACGATGAAATTCTCAATTTAAATATCCCTGTTGGAAAAAGCCCGTAACACCGGTATTTGTTTAACCGGGATGGTCAATGTACCAGGATCTGATTCAGGTCAATCTCCACAAAGTCCTTTCCCTGTACTTCAAAAAGTGTTGTACTCCGGAGAATTGCATTCCCCGAAATATACAATTCAGCTACCGGGACATTCTTTTTGTCAATCACCAGCGTCATTTCACCTGTATCTATGAACTTGTAGCCTTTCGTTTCGAGGTAACAATCAGACATCACATCGTCGGGGATAATATCCGTGATATTGAATAGGGAATCTAAATACAGTAGGTCGTTTTTAGTGGTATAGACACCAATATGGGCAGAGTCGGACAGGACCGGGTCGATTGGCAGAGAATCCGATACGATAAACAGGTTCTTTCCTCCAAATCGGGTTAATTCACCCACGGAATCAATTTTAATCTTTTGTTCGAAAAGTTCACTGCCATCCTGTAAGGAGTATTTGAACACCCTGTTTGAAGAAATCAAATACAGGGTGTCTTGTCGGGTCAGGTAATCAACGATTTCATCATTTTTGTAACCTACCCGGTTCAGGAAGACCTTTTTGCCTGTTTTTGCAGAGAAGGCCGCGATAAAAGTCTTGCCGTACTTTACCGGTTCGTAATTGAGTGATATCCATCCATTGTTCACCAGGTAAACCAGACTGTCCCTGAAGAACAGGGTTGACCGGCTGACCATGCTCCCGGGCAAACTGCTTTTCCAGCGTAATTTTCCATTCTTATCCAGGCATACCAGTGAGTTTTTGTCCGCCATATAAATGCCGGTACTATCTACAAGGGTATTCGAGACCAGATCTGTAATCAAATCATGGCCGGTAGTTATTTCGAATTCACCCCCCAGGAGGATACTTAAGAATAAGTTGAATATATTGCTAAGTACCGTATTCGTATGATCTTTCATCCCGGTATGGGCGTTGTAATCCCACCCCATCCCGGTTTTCAGGTGCATTGAATGCAAACCGTTTGCTGAAACTATCACTACCGAATCGTTCAGGGGCAAGATTTCATTCAGGTTGTAATTGCGGTTGATAGATCTCCTCCAGATAGTTTGTCCGGTATTCAAATCAATCCCTTCCACCGCATTGGTGAAATTCCCGGAAGATGAACGCCTGCTCCCCACACCTACCAACCGGGATGGGTTCATGTAAGAAATCGTTTTATGAGCACTCCACATTATTTTGCCGGAATCAATATCAAGGCAGCTGGTTTGATATCCATCGCTTTTAATGATAAACTGATCAGAATGATCAATAGTAGATTCCTGATAATTCACCATCTGTTTCCACCTAAATCGTTGAGTCCGCAAATCAAATACAGCAATATCCCCGATCCCTCTCAGGTCGCTTCCATCCTCATTACCATCATTCCCAACATCGTTCGTACCCCGTAATTGAAGGGTCAGCAGGGATGTCGAATCATTCACCGACCACAGGTAAATACTTTCAGGGAAGACATGCTTTTTTGCTATGATATCGGCATTCGTTCGGTAATTTCTGCCAATAATGATCTCATGCGACGGGACAGATACTTTTTCCTGAGCAGAAAGGCAACATGCCGGGAGACAAATCAAACCGATAACAAGGAGGTCTTTCATACCCGATACTTTTAGGGTTTAAGCAAATCACACCAGGGAACAAACAACAGTCATCAAGGCTCTTCAGCCTTAAAACGACACGATATTTATGCCGTTGAATATTCTAACAATAAACAGAACTAAACTGTTTTAATTTCCTGTGCCGTCTGCCTGAATTAATAGAAACTTTGATTTTCTATAGTGCATAATTACTCCGCAGTTCAGTATGCCTTTGGTATGCCTTCGGAATGAGATAAAACATACATATCACATACATATCACATATACATCACATAGATAATACATACCTATATAGATATGTAATGTCTATGTGTTATGAGTGTTTTAAGAATGTATTGTAGTTGTTTTGTATCATTCCGAAGGCATACCGAAGGTATCTCGAAGGGTGGAAGATGCAATTTTATAAAATAATGGGGAGCTTGAAAGTCCGGGGCTTTGAGGTTGGACGAGTTTATTGTTTCGTGTGCTGTGTTTCCTGATTTAGGGGACCGAAATGTGCTGGTATTGGAATAAATTTACGACTCAATATCTGACATCAGATCATCCGAACAAGCTATCGGCTTAAAAGAAAGAAGGGTGGAAAGTATAATTTTCAGGCAGAAACACCGTTTAATTGATATCATTTGACCGGAACAGCAAAATCTGTCTTGGTTGAAAATGATCTTTTTTAAAAGTTGGTTCTATGTCCGTTCATGTCCGAATACTTGAAAAAAGGTTCTTTGCTGTTTGTTTTATCAGGAAAGAACATGTCCCCGGTGTACAGAATTTGTTGAATTCCGGGAGAATACTGCTGGGCCCGATAAAAAATAACAAACGAAATATACTAATTTGCATTCGTGTCCGTTTTAAGTCTATAATGTTTAAAATTTATAGAGTGCCTATGCAAAACTTTTCCACCACACCAAAAAAAACTGATTTAAATTCCGAAACAAAGAGGCTTGAAAACCGCCATCAATTGGAGCCAAAAGCGGCCACATTGCAAAAGATTCTTCAGTT
>Ga0302215_10002862_pt1 | contig 11765 bp, 9 predicted proteins | sample II_Fen_N3_1_FD_194580 | JGI IMG/M metagenome (GOLD analysis project Ga0302215, IMG submission 194580) | Peat permafrost microbial communities from Stordalen Mire near Abisko, Sweden - II_Fen_N3_1 | ecosystem: Environmental > Terrestrial > Soil > Wetlands > Permafrost | place: Sweden: Abisko... | reverse complement strand
TGAATTGCTGAGTTTCGTATTGCCATAACCGGTAGGACAGTAGAGGTAAATTATTTTACCTGAAATAATGAATTCATCAGGTAAATAGAAACCTGGATGTATCTTCTCAACAAGATCCTGATCAGGGATACCAGATAAAAATGTTAGATGCATAAAAGCCGGGTCTTTCAACTGGTTTTTTATAAATGGATTACTATCTAACGATATTTTAAGTTCCTGAATGGTAAGAACCAACACAGGAATGCTCCAACCAACTGATACAAGAATCTAATTGTGAATAGTTCTTTCTAAAAGAGAAGAATCGGGAATGTCAGATTTGAAAATAACATTTCCGCTTTGAATATAACTCTGAATACAGGTATAACCAAGTTCGACATACATATGGCGCATTTCCTCCATTTTTATTGAATTATGGCCGCTAACGTTGATACCTCTTAGTATGGAAATGTATGTTGTCATGAGTTTGAAAGGTTTTGTGTTCCGCGTTCCGCGTTCCGTGTTCCGTGTTTCGCGTTTCGTGTTATGTTAAACAAAACTATGTACAAAACAATAAGAAGAAAAAAATGTTTTGAAATAACAATTTATTTTTTTTATTCCTTAACTAAAAATCAAAAACTGAAATGATTGTTTGATCGAAGTTAGTTCAAATGAGTAGTTGATAGCTTGAATTTTTGTAAGAATCAAGCTTTTGAGTTAAAACAGTGCTGATTATTCGGGAATTTTTACGACCTTTGTACCCCAAATACACTTATAAAATTTTGAATGAAGACAAATAATGAAAAATGGCAAGGAAATTCGAAACCAAAATCGAATGCAGGTGCCGGCCGTGATGGTAAACCGTTTGAGAAACGCGATGTGAAATCGATATTAAAAGGCTCGCGTGGCGGAGCCAAATTTGGCACAGGAAAACCATCAGGAGATAGCCGGAATGCAGGTCCTTCTGATTCAAAGAGAACAGATTCAGGTCGTCCATCCTATGGAGACAAAAAACCTTTCGAAAATCGTGGTGGTTCTTCTTACGGAGATAAAAAACCATACGAAAACCGTGGCAGCTCTTCATATGGCGATAAGAAACCATACGAAAGTCGTGGATCTTCTTCGTACGGTGATAAAAAACCTTACGAAAATCGCGATAGTCGTCCTTCATTCGGGGAGAAAAAATCATTTGAAAGTCGTGGTGATAAACCGGCTTACGGAGATCGTAAACCTTATGAAAACAGGGAAAGCGGCCGTACGGCATCTGGAGAAAAAAGATCATTCAAAAGCAGTGGAGATGGTTCCGACAACTCAGATCGTAAACCATATGAAAACAGGGAAAGCCGTCCATCTTTCGGACCAAAAAAACCCTGGGAAAACAAAGACAGCAAACCACCTTACGGTGAACGCAAACCATACGAAAAAAGAGAAGGTGACCGTCCTTCCTTCGGTGCTAAAAAACCATGGGAAAACAAAGACAGCAAACCATCATTCGGGGAACGCAAACCATGGGAAAACCGCGATAGCAAACCATCCTTTGGAGAACGTAAACCATGGGAAAACAGGGATAGTAAACCAGCTTACGGTGAACGCAAACCATGGGAAGACCGTACAGACAGTAATGGAGAAAAAACGTACGGCAGGAATTTAAATGCTCCTGAAGATGAATCACGTCCGGATAAATTATCTTTCAAAAAACCGGGTGAAGGTCAAAAATCTGAATTTATTGAAACCCGTTATGATAATAAAAAGGATGGAGTCGCATTCCGTAAACCTGCACGCAGGGCGGATGATGATTATGATCCTAACTCTAAATACAGCAATAAAAAACAACTTGAATACCAAAAAGCTACAGTAGACCTGACTAAACCCTTGCGGTTGAATAAGTTCTTAGCAAATGCCGGTATCTGTTCCCGTCGTGAGGCAGATGAATACATACAGGCAGGTGTTATCTCTGTTAATGGTCAAATTATTACCGAGATGGGTGTGAAAGTATTGCTGACTGATAAAGTAATGTTCCATGATCAGACGGTTCAATCGGAACGCAAAGTTTATTTGCTACTGAACAAACCAAAAGATTGTGTGACTACCTCTGAAGATACTCATGACAGGCTGACAGTACTCGACCTGGTAAAGAATGCTTGCAGTGAACGTATTTATCCGGTAGGACGTCTGGACAGAAATACAACCGGAGTTTTGTTATTGACAAATGACGGTGATCTGGCATCAAAACTGACTCATCCTAAATATGAAAAGAAAAAGATCTATCATGTAACGCTGGATAAAGTACTTGAAAAACCTGACTATGAAACGATCATGGCCGGTGTTACCCTGGACGAAGATGTCATACAGGTAGATGCCCTTGAATTTGTAAAAGAAGGTGACTTAAAACAAGTAGGAATTGAAATTCACTCAGGTCAAAACCGTGTTGTACGTCGTATTTTCGAAAAACTGGGATATAAAATAATCCGATTGGACCGGGTTTTCTTTGCCGGATTGACTAAAAAGAATTTACCACGTGGTAAGTATCGTTTTTTAAGCGAACGCGAAGTAAGCATGTTGAAAATGGGAGCACACGAATAGGAATTTATAATTCATTATTCTCATTAAAAAACTCTTCTGCCTGATTTAGCGGAGGAGTTTTTTTGTAAGTAATAAATATATTAAAACATTCTTTTTTAATTTGTTGTTATAGTTTTATTATTTATTAAATCTAATCAATAGAAATGAAAAAGGTTGTAATTGCAGGAGGTACCGGATTTATCGGAAGTTATCTGACTCAAAGATTTGAAGAATCCGGGTTCAAAGTTCAGATCGTTTCGCGTGATCCCGAACATATTTCCTGGAAACCTGTCGATTTGATTGAATCGATTGATGGAGCTGAACTAGTAATTAATCTGGCAGGTAAATCGATTAATTGCCGTCATACAGAGACGAATAAAAAGTCAATCATAGATTCCAGGGTAAATACCACCATATGGATAGGAAATGCTATATTAGCTTGCCAAAAACCGCCGGTGTTATGGGTTAACGGAAGTGCATGTGGTATTTACGAGTCATCTTTCGATCATCCTATGACAGAAGATGAAACAGAATTGGGAAATGATTTTCTGGCAGATGTTGTCAGGAAATGGGAGAAGGTCTTTTTTGGATTCAGGTTAAAGGGAACACGCAAAATTGCTTTACGAACATCTGTTGTATTAGGGAAACATGGCGGTGCTTTAAAGCCGTTGGTACTTCTAAGCCGTTTAGGGCTGGGAGGGAAGCAGGCATCCGGAGCTCAGGTATTTAGCTGGATACACATTGAGGATTACTTTCAAATCCTACTGTATCTGATTGAAAAAAATGAAATTCAGGGAATAATAAATTGTACTTCACCCGGTCCGGTAACAAATAAAAGTTTCATGAGTACTATCCGTAAGAAATTGGGAATTCCTTTCGGCATACCTGCTCCGGCATTCGCCGTAAACCTCGGGGCTAAGCTCATAGGCACTGAACCTCAACTTATTGTAAACAGTACTTATGTCATCCCTAAGCGGTTAATGGATTCAGGATTTAAATTTATTTATCCGGATTCAGATAAGGCACTTGATAACTTATTGAAATAACCATTCAAACACGGTATTTCCTTTTAAAGAATCCATTTATTTGTCAATAAAATTAAAAAATTCACGTTTAATAATGTGTCTTGTCTTATTCACTGTTTCAGAACAACTTTTATACAGACAGAAAAACTTTCATAAATAATAAAAATTAATAATATGACAACTGAAAACGAAAAATTGCCTACTGGTAGTAAATCAGGGAATTCAACCACTGAAAAGGACAAATCAGGTTCATTCATCAGCAGGCACAAATTAGTATTTACTTTACTTCTGATCATTGCTGTTATTTCATTGTGGGCATTCTTTAAAATCTGGAGCCTTGAAAACCAATTTAAGAAAGACACTCTGAAGATGAAATCTGATTTTGAAAACAAAATTGACAGCTTAACTTCAAAGCAATTGATATTAACCTCCAACGTGTTTTCCTGGGCCATACGAAGTGAATTAACCCGCGAGAACAAGGAACAGGTGAATCAGTATTTCCTGAGCTTTATAAAAGAACGAGGCGTAAACAAGGTAGAATTTGTGGATGCTCTTAATTCAAAAGTAACGTTGTCAACAAACAAAAAGGACGAAGGAACAGTTTTTACCGATCAGGTTGCATTGATGACTACCAAAACAATCAGCTTTAAGAATGATTCGGTATTAAACATCATTTCACCGGTTATGGGATTGAATAATAAATTAGGTGTTTTGGTGATAGAATATAACGTCAGTTCAAATTACTAATCAATATCAATTATTTATTTGTTATAATTATTGTTGATTCAATCTAAATCAACATAAAAGGATTTGATTAAATTTATTATTTTATACACAAAAAAAAGAAAGCAATCCCGGGATTGCTTTCTTTTTTTTGTGTTATATTTTAGTATTCCGTGATCTTACTTTTATTGTTTTATGAATTTCTGTACTTGTTAGAAATTCCCCCCATGATCACCTCCTCTGAAGCCACCACCTCCACCTCCGCGGTGTGGATGATCTCCACCAGGCCCGAAGCGTTGAAAATCGGGGTTCTGCTCAGCAGGATTCTTTGATCCTTTAAACTTATTGATTTTGTAGGTGAAACTTAATAATACATAAGAAGTCAGGGTGTTGAAGGTATTATACTGGATGTAATTATCACCGATGGACTGATGGATATTTAATTGTTGACGAAGTAAATCGGTTGCCCTGATGGATAGTACTCCCCTGCTGTTAAAAATCGTTTTATCTATACTGGCATTCCAGATTAACTGATTTTGAGCACTGGTGGAGTAACCCTGAAGAGTAGTATAGTTTAAATCACTTCCGATGTTGATATTGTAAGGAAGATGAATCATGACATTACCACCACCATTCCAATCTTTTGTGATGGCCACCACCGGGTTCAGGTTATTCAACGTGTTTGAATACCGAAAGCCTCCGCGGGCGCCAATTTCTACCAGGTCCTGGGTAAATGTAAGTGAAATTTGTTCACCGGTATTGTATCTCCTTGTACTGCTTAAATCTCCAAGGGGTAAATTGACGGAATTGAGAATCTCAGCATTTAATCCTCTTGCAGAATAGCCATATCGTTTATCCAGTCCAAAGGATGTATTGGTGTTGAAATGCAACCTCTTTTGAATGATTGGAATGTTAAACATAATATTCCCGTTAATGCTGTATGGATCATTACCTGCATTGACAGTCTGGCTGTATTGTTTTTGAGTTGCGTCATAGATACTGTTTGTAACCAGTGCATCCTTCGTTGTGTTGGCACTCAGGGTTGCATTAAATGAAGAAAATGTACTATCGTTGAATGTGGTAAACATCATACGAATATTATGATTGAATGATGGCTTTAAATCAGGATTCCCGATTGTTACATTCATAGGATTCGAATTGTTTTTTACCGGTTGAAGTTGACCCAGATTAGGTTGGTCGGTTTGTCCACGATAATCAATTCGGGCAAATTTCTTTCTTCCGAAATTATATTGCAACCTGCCTGTTGGTGAAAAATTGAGTACATAAATAGGCTTGCCATATGAATCGCCGTTTTCGTAAAGACGGGTGCTGATAGTCTGTGATGGTTCGCCTTTCACTCCCAATGTGGCATTGAAAGTCTTGTTTACATACCGGTAGTTTAATTCAAGTGTTTCACTGTAGAATTTGTTTTCAAAATTATTGCTGTATACAGAATCCAACAAGGTGTATTTATCATTACTGTCTTTATTGTACTGGTTTTTATCGGAAACGTTGTTGTTGTTGCGAAACGATACGGTAGTTTCCAGAAAGTTCCTTAAATTCCAGAGTGGCTCAACATACGAAACGCGCATATTCACATTGTAAGCATCCGAATGGTTTTTGGTATATTGATCGACAATGGTTGTTGAATCAGGTCGGATATTTCTGTTTTTTGAATAATTGAAACTCTCATTATCATTTTGTGAAATGGATGTATTCAGATTTGCCGTAATTGTACGCCCTTTTTTTGAAGTGAATTTATGACTGTAAATCAATCCCAACCCACCGCTTAATGAGGTGCCGTTGCCTGAATTGACTGTATTCCCAAGGCTGGTTGTGTCCTGATTGGTCAGGTTGGTATAGGTACGTTGACTATCCGAATACGACCGGTTATAATTTATATTCGGTTGAAATACAAATGTATTGAGAGAGTCGGGTTTCCACTCAATTTCGGTGCGTAAGTAGGCTGAATAGTTGTCATTGTGTGCAGTTGTGAATGAATTGTTGTAATATGTCGAATCAGTAAGGTAACTTTCGCGGTTGCTTTTGGTGATGCTTTCATTTCCCGAATGATTTAATGATGCGTCGCCTCCAATTTTTAGTTTGGGATTAACCAGAGAACTGATATTGTACCCGATATTTTGCGAAGTAGTGATACCGCTGTTATTGCTGTTTCCTCCACGTCCGCGGCTACTTCGGGATGTATTGGTATTATTACCTCCTCCCGTTATGGTACTTTGTGCTTCACCGTCAATCATGTTTAAAAACATATTGCCATCATAGCGCAGGTCTTTATTGGTATCTGCTCCTGCACCTTCAGTTACGTTACCAAAAGTCCCCCTTTTTCGGTTCGGTTTAAACGTCAGGTTTATAATCCGTTCCGTATCATTATCTTCGAAACCTGTCAGCAATGCCATATCTGATTTTTGATCCAGTACCTGAACCTTGTCAATCAGTTCGGCTGGTATATTCTTGGAAGCCATTTCAAGGTCATCGTTAAAGAATTTTTTACCATTCACCCGGATTTTTGTGACCGCCTGCCCGTTCACCGTGATTTTCCCCTCTGCACTTACTTCTACTCCAGGAAGCCTTTTCAATAAATCCTCCACCACAGCATTCTGACTTGTTTTAAAGGCAGTGGCATTAAATTCAGTCGTATCACCCTTTACTACCATTTGAGCTGCATTTCCGGTCACTTCCACACCTCCAAGCAAGTGTGTTTTCTCCTCTAACTGAATATTCTTTAATATCACATCCTTGCTTTCCAATGAAACGTTCTGGTAGTGGCTCAGATATCCCACCATACTCACAACGACGGTATATTTTCCTGACTTTACTTTATTAAGCATAAAATTGCCTCTTAAATCAGTGAGGCATCCCTGTACAAAAGACGAATCTGTTGAGTTTAAAAGCCTGACAGATCCCATTTCAATCGGTAAACCGTTTTTACCATCAAAAACCATGGCTTGTATACTGCGTTGTGCAAGTGTTGATAAACTAATACAAAGAAAGAATGAAATAAATAGAAAAAAATGTTTCATAAGTGTGAAAGGATGATGAATTATTTTGCAAAAGTATCTTTTAAACCTCAATTATCTGTTGAATGGAATGTTTATTTAGCATTTTACATAAAAAATCGCAAGAATGTATTCTTCTTTCTTACGATATGAAAATATTGATTTTTTGATTCCCTTATTGGACGGTTATAATGGTAAAAGGTTTAATGAAGTGATAGAAAATAATAAAAAAATTAAAGAATGAATCCGGAAAATGATTTTCTCCGGATTCATTCTTTTAAATGATCAGTTTTGTGTAGAAAAAAGGTATAAATATCGATGATATTACTTTGATCCTTTTAAAATTGAATGTTTTTAATGTTTTAAGTTCGAAATCTACTCTGGATCCTGATATTTAATTGTCATTTGTAAAACATGTTATTTTGCGAATCATTACTTACTCCTTACAACTAATCCTTTACCTCTCTAATATATTATATATTCTTTTTCCTGATTACAAAATGGTTCTATGATACATGCGGAATAAGTTTCATTAAGTAATGATTATTCTTTAAGAGAAATCCTTGTGAACACTGATTTTTCAAATTCGAGGTACTGAAATCAATTGTTTAAATTGAACGGGTGTCTGAATTTTAATTTATGCTGTTAAGTGGCTCTCCATTCATTATTACATTTGTTATAGTCACTTTACCCGTATTTTTAATCTGATTTTTTTGTTCAACTCCCGAAAATACACAATTCTCAATATTGATATTATCTACACACTGTTTTCCGCTAATACCATTAAGCCAAATGGCAAATGCTGATTTCTTTGAAGTGACATTTGTCAGGAATACATTTTTAATCAGAGGTGGAAATTTACCTTCACCCTCTGTACTGATGTGATAGCTGCAATTTATGGATAGAATAGCATCCTTTACCTCTCCAACCACAACATTACGAACATATACTCCGTCGGTTATGCCTCCGCGACTGTTATTCGTTTTGATCAGTATCGCCCTGTCGAGCTCGGGACTGCTCATCTGGCAATTCTCAATGAAGATATTTTTGCATCCTCCCGATATTTCGCTGCCCATGGATACACCTCCATGCCCTTTACGCATAAAGCAATTCCGGATAATCACATTTTCAATGGGTGCATTTTCCCTGCGACCATCAAAATCACGTCCCGATTTTAGGGCAATGCAATCGTCACCTGTATTAAAGGTGCAATTTTCGATCAATACATTCTTGCACGATTCCGGATCACAACCATCATTGTTGGGACCTTCGGAGTTCACGGTTACGCCGCGTACAATCACATTTTCAGAAAGTAATGGATGAAGTACCCAGAAAGGAGAATTTGTTATGGTAAAATCTTCCAGTTTCACAATTTTACAATGAATAAAACTGATAAACTGCGGACGTAAAAAATAACCTTCACCCATTTGACGCTTTTCAACAGGTACCTGTGTGTCGTTGAACTTCTTCAATTGAGGACGGTTTTTACTATCCAGCTGGCTTGGTGTTCCTTTAATCCATCCGTTGTTGGTTCCGCCTTTCCATGGCCACCAATTATCTTTACCTGCCTGTCCGTCCAGTAATCCTTTGCCTGTAACAGCAAAATTTGACTGACCATCGGCATAGATCAACGGTGAATAATTATAACAATCATCGCCTTCCCACCGGGTACGTACAAGGGGTAAATAGTCGGTTGGTTCGGTGGAAAATAATAATACAGCCGAGGAATCAATATGCAGGTTCACATTGCTTTTCATATGAATGGCACCGGTAAGGAATTTACCGTTCGTGATCAGTACCTGTCCGCCACCTTCCGAGTTACACCTGGTAATCGCAGCATTAATGGCAACAGTATTTTTAATTTTTCCGCCGGCAATGGCACCGAAATCAGTTATTTTATACACTTTATCGCGAAAGGATGGTTCCATTATCTTTTCACGGATTGTTTTAGCTAATTCCCACGCTTTTTTATTTTCGTTGTTCTGGCATGTTCCCTTTATTCCTAAAATGGCTAAAGATAATACGATTAAAGTGACAGATAATTTCATTTGCTTTTAATTTAAAATTAATTGATTTGAATTCAAAAACTTATTATGATATGATCTTAAAATTGATGTTGCAAATATATACAGGGAGGGTTGATATGTATGTGGATTTATTTGCCTAAAATGTGGACTTATTGAATGGTTGAAGGAATTAACAATTTGATATCACATTTTGAGTTGGTAAATGTTTTTTTATAGTTCAAAATGGAAAACTATATTTTGAATTTAGACATTACTTCTTGATAATAAATTCAACTATATGATTGAAAACTAAGTGAAATATGATAATTTCGATATGACTTACTGAAAATTTTTAAATGCAAATATTGATTTAGTCATGCAATATAAATAACCGGAAAAGAACTTTACTGAAAGTTAATGTGTATTTTTGAACTCGCTTTAAAATAATTTAAGTTGAATAATACACATTGCTGTGATGGAGTTTAAACCCGTTAACCGGAAATGATAAATTATTGCTGTCAGAATTTAAAAAATAATCAATAAATAAATTGAATCAAATGTGCCTTCGTAAATCAATAATTAAACCTGTTCTCCTGATTACAGGATTTCTATTCTTCTTTTCTGTTTTCGGTATTGGTATACCCGTAAAAAAAATACAGAGAGGAGACCAGCACCCCAGGATTGTGAACATTGTCAATTTTATCAGGCTTATTGAACCACGTGATCCTAAAATTACCGAAGAAGTACTTTATAACACGGTGGTAAAGCAAGTGGAAGTTATGAAAAAACACAAACTTGGCGGAACCTTTTTGCTCCAGTATGACGCTTTGATGGATCCCCGGTATCAGAAACTATTAAAAAGCCTTCCGCGCAGTTCATTCGAAATTGGTGCATGGTGGGAAATTCCTCAGCCAATGGTTGAAAAGGCCGGACTTAAATGGCGTGGTCGATACGCCTGGGACTGGCATGCCGATGTTGGGTTCTCAACAGGTTATACACCTGCAGAACGTGAGAAGCTTGCCGATGTCTATATGAATGATTTTAAAAAAATCTACGGTTATTATCCTAAATCCGTCGGATCATGGTTTATTGATGCCCATACATTAAACTATCTGTATCAAAAATATAAAATTGAAGCTTCCAGCAATTGTAAAGACCAGTACGGTACCGATGGGTATACCTTATGGGGCGGATATTGGAACCAGGCTTATTATCCTAGCAAAATAAATTCATATATGCCTGCCCAGAATGAAAAGAACCAAATTCCGGTTCCAATATTCAGAATGTTGGGTAGCGATCCGATCAGACAGTACGATAACGGGTTTGGAACCGACAGGCAGGGAGTTATTACCCTCGAACCGGTCTATAAGGATGCAGGAGGTGATTCTACCTGGATTAAATGGTATTTCAAAGAATTTATCGGTGGGAATGCTATGGAATTTGCTTATGTGCAAGCCGGACAAGAAAATTCATTTACCTGGGACGCTATGTCGAAAGGTTTTGAATTTCAAATGAAATTAATTGCCAGTTTGAGGAATGATAAAAAGTTACAAGTCGAAACATTGGCCGAATCGGGCCGTTGGTTTAAAGATCATTATAAAGTAACTCCTGCAACTTCGGTAGTTGTAAACAATGACCTGAAAGGAAGCGACCGTAAAACAGTTTGGTTCAACAGCCGTTTTTACAGGATTAATTTGTTGTGGGAAAAAGGCACATTACGTTTCAGGGATATCCACCTGTTTAATGAAAAACTCCCTTCGGTTTACACTGCTAACAGGGCAACTTCCAACGAATGTTCGTTTTTTACACTACCTTTTGTTGATGGGTATATCTGGAGTACTCCCGATATGACAGCCGGACTACGTTTTAAAGCTATGATTAATGGGAAAGAGATGCTGCTCGAAGGTAAGGATCCGGTAATTACTGATTCCATTCCGGGGAGACTGCATATTTCATGGCCCCTGAAATCGTCACACGGAAAACTGCTTATTGATATGGATGAAAAACAGCTTTCTATGAAAATAGTGGGAGATAATTCAATAAACTGGTACCTCGATATGACCACTTCGGATAAGGCAAAACTTCCCTTTAAAAAGATAAGTTCTGCCCGGATTGATTGTTCGTTCGAAGAAATGCCTTATTTTATTACTGCCATCAAAGGATCTTTTTCAAAACCTGAAAAAGATATCGTTTTCAGGCTGAAACCATTGAAGAATACAATTGTACTTGATTTAGCCGAAACAAAACAATCAAATTAAAGATAAACTTACCTGTTAAGCTTAGAAGCAAGTTGAACATGTTTTAATAAAAGTTTTTTGGCTAAAATCTTGATTATTATATCTCAAAAAGCTCCCCGACGCAATTCTTTGTCGGGGAGCTTTTTTTGTTCTATTCATAGATTCAGATACCTTCATTCTGAAAATGTTTATTTTAAATGATATAAATGCAGGCCTTTA
>Ga0302215_10002861_pt1 | contig 11767 bp, 5 predicted proteins | sample II_Fen_N3_1_FD_194580 | JGI IMG/M metagenome (GOLD analysis project Ga0302215, IMG submission 194580) | Peat permafrost microbial communities from Stordalen Mire near Abisko, Sweden - II_Fen_N3_1 | ecosystem: Environmental > Terrestrial > Soil > Wetlands > Permafrost | place: Sweden: Abisko... | reverse complement strand
TTAACACTGTAATCTAAATATAAAGCACTAGATGGTTTACCTCCAATACCGTTACTTTCTCCTTTTGAAACAAACTTACCAGAGCCAGTAATGTCAAAGTTAGTTGAATTACCACCAACAGTACACGTTCCATCATTAGAAAAAGTCAAAATCAAATCGAAAGGAACAGTAACACCTGAACTGTTTTTAATACTAAAAGACAATTTGCTTATGTTCAAAGCATTAGTCGTAGCAGCAACAACATCATTCTTTTCAACATATTGTTGGTGCCTAACGGCAGTACTTACAGCTGCAGTTGCGGTATTGGTAATTTTATCAACACCTCTTCTCAAATAATTTCCATGCCAAGGATTTACATATTTTACAGCATAAAGAATAAAATCTTTAGGTGTTATAGTCCAGTTGGCATCAATTACGCGTAAAGGATTGGGAACAGACTTCAAACCACTAAGAATTGAATCAGCCCCTTGTACTTTAGTCATAACCAAAGGAATCACATAAGTGTTGGTTAAACTCTTAGGATCTGCAAAAAAAGCATCTGTTAATTGCACTTCAACTCCATCTAAAATACTTCCTTTCGGAATTACAATTTGATTAGAAGTCAATGTGTAGTAATTGGACGGCATTGGAAGAACATTCGTCGAGAGTATTGAACCACTAGCCACAAACCAAAGATTTGTACAAAGCGATTCATCTACTTTGAAGTCAATTAAAATGTTATGTGCATTATCTTGAACTCCTCCTGTTGTAGCTTTAATCACGACCTTTTTGAGATTATCCATAGAATTATCCACGTTCGGATCCTCACCTAACTCCAGAGTTCTTAGTGGATACTGATTAGCAAAGTAGACTGTCTGATAATCAAAATCAGGGTAGCCAACACTCTGATTTTTACAAGATGTCAGAATACCTAAGGCAAATGCAACCCCAATAAATATCTTATTTATTTTCATATCTTTTAATTATTAATATATATTATTTAAAAACTACATCCACCCTTTATTCTGAGTTAGATTGGAGAACTTAACTGTTTCTGAATATGGAATTGGTCCATAATACATGTAATCTTTGTAAGATCTAACTTCTACAGAGTTTAATGGAGTTATAGTAGTACCATTAACATCCAATCCACGAGCACTTTCGTTCAGATTAGCCTTCCAACGACGTAAATCCCAGAAACGGAAACTTTCAAAACAAAGCTCTAAACGTCGTTCGTTACGTATCAAACCACGCATTGCATCCTTATCATTTTTGATAGATTCCAAATATGGATCTGTAGCTATAGCTAATGCTCTTTTGCGAATAGCTTTTATCACATCATAGGCTGAATAAGAATGTGCACCGGTTCCAAGAGGTCCCCAAGCTTCATTAGCAGCTTCGGCATATGCAAGATACATCTCAGTATATCGTATGCGAGGCAAATAATGAGATTTACCGTTTGTTGAGCCTGGTTTACGGTTTACATCCATACGAAGACGTTTCTTCATGTAGTATCCAGTACGTGTTGAGGTCTCAATTTTGTTGATTCCATCATTAGTAACCGAAGCACTACCTGTCTTAATAACTGTATTTGAAACGCCACCTGTGCTTCCATCGTAGAAAATATACTTGGCTAAACGTGGATCTCTGTTAGCGTATGGATTACTACTTACATATAGTGTAGATGCAGCAGTAATCGGATAACCATTTTTATCAGGAAAAGCATCCACCAGATTTTGTGTAGGGTTCATGAAGCCTGAGCCAAACAAACTTGGAGGATAGTTTTGAGATTCCTGATTATAAGTTGCCGCATTGGTAACGTCGGCAATAAGGTTTTCTCTCCAAATCATTTCCGGCGGATTATTACCTTCTTTCAAAGCATCTATCTCTGAAGTATTTGCATAATACGTTACTCCATTTGCTGGCAAACCTGCAATTCCTCCCTTATAATCAATAATACCTGCAGCATAATCAGCTGCATTTGCCCAAGTAGCGGTATTTGATGAATGTTGAAAAGCTGGACTCGCTGCTAACAATGCAGTCCTTGTACGAAACGACTTAGCAATCAAACCATTAAAAAGTTGACGTGCATATGCTCCCATTACACGGTTATACACATCGTACTTTGTAGTAATAGATTGATAACGAGCAGGGACAGTTCCATTAACCGGTAAATCAACATATTCTGTTGGCAAAAACAATTCTGCACTATCCAGGTCCTGATAAATCTGCTTTACGCATTGAGCAAAAGTAGCACGCGGTAAATTGAAATCAGATTCAACAGTTAGATATTTATTGACAATTGGTGCACCTAAAAGTTGACCATCTGCCGTAACACCGGCGTGTGCACGCAGCAAATAATACATATACAATGCACGTAAACCATATGCCTCTCCTTTCATTCTAATATTGAATAATTTAGACGCTTCCGGATCTTCAACCCATGTTATTTTATCTGTATTATCCAAGAATAAATTAAGATATTGAATGGTACCATAGGCATTATTCCAACTATCAAAAGGATTATTGCTTGCCGTCCACGAACCAGTAGCAATTTGCAAAAAAGAATTACTTTTTTGATTCGTTACAGCATCGTCCGTTGCATAATCACTATTGTCGTAATATGTGGGTATATTTCTATAAGCAGTCGTAACAAATGCTTGTGCATATGCTGATTCTTTATACATCTGGCTTATATCTTTAAAGTTTTCTTTAGACGGAGTGAAAAGATCTTCACAACTAGAAAACAATAAAGCAGTTGCCATTACTAATAATATATATTTTTTCATATTCTATACTAATTATTTTAATTATTCATTAGAAAGAAGCTTTTAAACCAAGTATAAAAGAGCGATTCTGAGGTGCGGATCCAATATTAGTCTCCATCAACTTCCGTTCTTTCGATATGGTAAGTAGATCTTGTCCACTTAAATATAAACTCAAACCATGAATAAAGGAATTCTTAAAGATATCATTATTGAAATCATATGTCAACTGTACTCTTGACAAATCAAAACGAGTGGTTTTATACAACCAAAAAGAAGAATTTTGATAGTTATTAACACCATCCGTTGCTGATAGCCGAGGATAAGTAGCCGTTTCGATGTTTGTTACGGAAGACTTGTCAGCACTAAGAATAGCTCTTCCAAGTACTACATCAGAATATTTCCTAGATCCATACACCCAATAGTAAGCACTGTTTTTGAAAGCAACAGCACCACTTTGCCCAGTGCCCATAGCAAACAGACTAAAGTTCCTCCATTTAAGTGTAAGATTCACTCCGTAAGAAATAGGAGAACCCGACCAACCATTATGACCTAGATTAACCTGATCTTTTGTATCAACAACTCCATCCTCATTGACATCTTTATACTTGAGATCTCCAGGTTTTACGGCTCCCCAAGATTGAGGAACATGAGAACTTACATCATTCTGATCCTTGAAAATTCCTTCACAAATATATCCTCTTGAAGCATCTAAGGGTAAACCAGCACTCATTCTGTAGGCATCCTTTCCTGTATATGTAATTTCGTCTCTGATTACCGCTTTGCTTGTATAATACATTCCGGCTAATCCAAGCGAAACGTCGAACTCACCAATTTTTTTATTCAAAGTAACAGTAAAATCTGCTCCAGTTCGCTTGTCTTTATTAAAATTCAAATTAGGTAAAAATGCACCAAAAGAAGATGGATATAATGTTGCTGCACCAGTTGTCAATAAACCATTTGTTGTTTGTGAGAAATAGTTTGCATCCAGATCAATTAAATTGTGGAATAAGGATGTTTCCAAGCCTACACGAAATTCTTTTCGCTCAACAAAAGTCAAAAATGGATTATCACCACGCACTGAAAGCACCTGACTTCCTCCAGCAGTTCCATCGCGCCATTGATACCATCCATCTCGGTTAAAATAGCCCTTGTATAGGTAGTAGTTAGAAATATCAATATCTTGATTCAAAATACCAAAAGAACTGGTCAACTTTAAATTATCAACAAACGACACCTTATCTTTGAAAAAATCTTCATCGCTGATACGCCATCCTAATGTAGCTGTAGGAGAAAATTTTTCGCGTAATCCTTCAGGCAATTTGGCTGAATGCACCATTGCACTGGTAAAATCAAAATAATATTTATGTTGATAATTATAACCTATCTGTAAACCGAGATTTAAATTACTCAATCGATGGTAATCACTACTTGAGTGATCTACGTCTCTTGAGGTTTGAGTTTGATACCCCCAACCAAGCAAAGTAGCCGAAACATTATGATAAGTATCGAAAGTACGTTTATAGTCAAACTGCGCACTCATTGACATCGTTTGCGTGTATCTGGTCTCCCCTATAGTTTCGTTCGTTGTATTCCCATCAGTATTTAATTTAGTCAGATTGGTAATCATATCTGCTCCATTTACTGTACTCCACACCGGAGTATAAACCGCGTATGGTTGATTAAATCCTTCTGTATAAAAATCGGTATAATCTACACTATAGGCAGTTTTAAATGACAAACCCTGTGTGATAGCTTTCAAATCGGCTGCAAGATTTACGTCAAACATAAACGTACGGCTCTTATTTTTAATATAACCTGCAACTAGCATATCCGAGAAAGGATTAGTTAAGTCGGTAGAGGTACCTCCTAGCAAATACTTTCCGTCAATTAAATGCGGACTATTATTAACCATTGTCTGAAGGGTAGCGTTAGACTGATCAATCATACTCACCGGAATCAATGGCGAAACCCCTGATGCTGTCGACGCTATCCAGTTTGGACGCATAGTAGATGAAGCTCCCCAAAAATCACCTCTCGAGGTATAATTGTCGGAAAAAATAGCTACTGCTTTTGTTGAAGCCGACAACCAACTGTTAAGATTCATATCTACATTAGCTCTCAGATTAAACTGCAAGTCATTATTTTTCTTTGAGTTTCCAAAATTCATTATACTGTTGTTGGATGAAAGTCCAAAGTTAGTATAATAACGAGCGTGCTCATTTCCACCCGACACCTCAACAGTTGCATCTGTTTTATTATAAGCCTTTTTAAGATAGTCGGAACCGAAAAAATTTATATCCGCATAACGATAAGGATTTGTTCCTGCAGCGGTATTATCAATATCAGTCTGAGTATATTTTGCAGCCCCACCATCATTACTCAAAGCCTCGTTATATAATGTCATATAGTTCGAAGCATTTAAGTAATTTGGATAGCCTTTCGGTATATACAAGGTAGTATTTGCACGAACATCAACCGTCAGAGGTTTAGCTTGTCCCCTTTTGGTGGTGATAAGGATAACTCCTTTGGCAGCTTTACTACCATACAATGCAATAGCACTCACTCCTTTCAAAACTGTAATCGATTCAATTTCAGAAGATCTAACATCTGATGCATTACGGGGAATACCATCCACCATTACAAGAGCGCTTTGTCCCCAAATAGTTCCATTGTAACCTCCAATATAGCTTTGGAGTCCATCAAGACTATAGGTGGAATAGTTCTTTTTCATTAATTCCGAAACATTAACCGTTGAAACAGCCCCTAATAAATCATTTTTGGCAACCTTTCCAAAAGCTACATTTACAAGACTGTCCTTCTTTTCCTGTGCTTTCGCACCAGTCACATTGAACAGCAACAGGATGAAAAGAACAGAAAAGGTTTTTATTATATTTTTCTTCATTTTATCACTAGTTTTAAATTAATTGGTTGATTACATACAATTGTTGATTTCACAAATTTTGTACGTTGTACATCCATTATTACCATCCCGGATTCTGTGTAAATTCTTTGTATAATTGTACGTCATTTTTCAGGAATGGAAACCAATAGTGTTTTTCAGCTAATTGTCTTTCAAACAAAATTGTCTCCCTGAAATTCAGGACGTGGGCATCTTTTGGATTTGCATACAAAATGCTCTTAGCAATTGTTTTGTCGCGATCGAATTCAATCCCTTTTTTGTAAGTATATGGTCGATCGAGCAATAGCATCCAACGACGCAAGTCAACGAAACGGTGACCCTCAAAAGCAAGTTCTACTGCACGTTCGCGCCGAACTTCGCTCATAAAATTATCTGTAGTACCAAGGAATTTACCAGCAACATGTCCAACTCCGGCTCTATCACGCACTTTATTTATCGCGTCCACTGCTGTAAGACTAATACTGGTTGCTTTGCTTTGTGGAGAACCATAACCTACGGCTGTTGCTTCGGCATATAATAAATAGACATCGGCCAAACGCATAAGACTCAAACACAATGCATTATTATCCTTATACCCATCCCAATCGTTCATATACTGAGAGGTGAACTTTTTATTCATATATCCGGTAAATACATATTTAGTTGGATGATCTCTTCTATACCAACCTCCGGTATAAAGACTCGCATATTGTATTGAATCTGGCTTTACAACCTTAGTGCACTGCACTGCATCAAATATTATATCATTATAAAAGCGAGGATCTCTGTTTTTCCAAGGATATTCAGGATCATAACCCGATTCAGGATCTTTCTTTTCAGGATCTACAATAGGTAAACCATTTGCCATTCCATAATTATCAACATAATTTGCAGTAGGATAAACTTTTATACCCGATGGATTAATACACATAGGTCTATAGTCATTCACCTGATTCCAGCGCCAGCGACCTGCTACACCTGCCATATTCTCCATAAAAATAGATTCTTTCAATCCCGGAACCTTATTATTTGAATTATATGTGTAGAATAAATCTGTGTAGTTAGCAAAGTTAGCCAGTTGATAACGACCGGTTGATTCAGTAATCTGTATAGCTTCTGCAAAAGCCTCAGAAGCTTTTTTACAATACTCAACATTATAAGACTTGTTTCCAGTAGAAGAATAATTCATCAAAGGACTTCCGGCCCATAGGTAATTTTTACCCATATATGCCAACGCCATAATCTTATTGATACGTAAATTGTTATTTCCTAAGGTGTTTTTTCCTACAAGTGTTTCATCCCAGTCTACAGGAAGTAACTCTGAGGCTCTTTTGAAATCTAGTGCCACACTGTCGGCGAGAGCTTGATAACTAAGTCTTTTTAGTTTAATCACCTGATCTGATGGCAAAACAGTACTAATGTAAGGTAAACCTCCCCAATACTCCATTAGAGCATAATGAAACCAACCTCTAAAGAAATACAATTGTCCTTTAACAAGATTTTTTTCTTCATCTGTTGCATCGGTTAGTTTATCTAAATTAGCAAGGCCAATGTTTGCCTTACGGATACCATACCAAGACAGTCCCCATAATGCTCCTTTGTCAGCATTAGCTTGAGTCTCTGGTTTTCCTCCTGTTTTGAACCAAGAACCGAATACGGCAGTATTCCATCCCCAATAGTCACCCCTGTCAACATTATACGCAAATATGCGTTGCTCAGTTGGTTCCCAGTACTCATCTTCTCCTAAATTCCAACTATTATGAGATCCTACAGCACTCAGAATAGGTAGACAGTTGTATAATTCTTCAGTAAAACCCTGAAAATTTTTGTAATTCTGAAAGACTACCTTCGAGTCAATGTCGCTCAAAGGAGACTTATCCAAATAATCGGTACAGGAAGCAAATCCGACTAGCCCCAGTATAAAAGCGAAGGCCGTCAACATTTTATTTATATATTTTTTCATGACTTAATTATTTTATAATGTTATGTCGATACCCATGTTCACGCGTTTCACGGTAGGATATTGTCCACTACTTGAACCTCCTGAGAAATTTGATTCACGGTCATCTGGCATTTTAGTCCACACCCATAAGTTGTTTCCATTTAAATAAATCTTACAAGATCTCACTCCTAACTGCTTCACCCATTTATTACTTAGTGTGTACGCAATTTCAACATTTTTTAAACGAACATAAGAACCATCAAACAGATAACGAGTACCGGAAGCATCACCACCTTGATCAGTTGCCCAACGTGGAAGTGGGTGATCTCCACCAATCCCTTTTTGATAGTAGCTTCCTTCAACATATGCCACATTCGAACCTGAGTATGTTTTGAAAGTTGGGAATGTTACCTCACGAGTCACATTATTAACTCCATAGAATTGAAAATAGCAGCTAAAACCCTTAAGTTCGAATCCTATAGTAGCATTATAGGTATTCTGAGGAGTACCAGAGTATTGATATGGAGCCGAGTCATTAGAATCAATAACACCGTCACCATTGAAATCAATAATATTATAATCTCCAACTATTTTGTATGCATTGTTGGACAATCTAGCTGTACTCCCAACAACATCATCCCAACTTTTAAGATATCCTTTATCAATATAAGAGTAGTACTGACCTAAAGTATGATCCGCTTGTTTTTGATAAGTAGGTTTTAATTCCGGATCGTCACGAAATTCAACCTTATTAACAGCATGGGTCATACTTGTATTGACCCATACACGTACGTCTTTTGCCAATACTTTGTTAAATCTCAATTCCAATTCATAACCTTTACTTTTTACCGACCCAAGGTTAGCAGTTGGGGCTGTTGCTCCAAAGTAAGAAGGAATTGAACGTGAACCACCACCAATCAAAATATCTGTACGATGGTCGTTGAATACGTCGACAGACCCTGCCAATAATCCATTAAAGAATGAATAATCGAGAGCATAATTTCTCTTTTCTACAGTTTCCCAAGAAATATTTTGGTTCCCTAAAGAACCTATACGATAGAAATTATAAATAGTATTACTTGCTGGTGAGCCCATTTGAGCATTACCTCCATAAGACCATTGATCATTGTACAGCCAACGTCCATTCACATTATCATCTCCAATTTTACCCCATGATGCACGCAGTTTCAACATGTCAACAAATTTTAGTGGCTTCATGAAATTTTCTTCAGTTATCAACCAACCTGCAGATAAAGAGGGAAAGAAAGCAAAACGGTTGTTTGCGCCAAATTTCTCAGACCCATTATAGGCACCACTGGTCTCAAAAAGGTATTTGGAATCATAATTATATGTTGCACGAAAAACCCAATCTTCGCGGAAATGGAAGAATTCAGAACCTGTAGCGGATTTGTCACGACTGAAAAGTCCTAAAGCAGACACATTATGTTTTCCGAAATTTCGGGCATAGTTTACCTGTGCTGTATAATATATTTTGCGATACGTTGCACCTTTATCTACTGCCCCTCCCTGATTGCTCCAAGCAATCGGATCGGTATAATCTAAACGTGTACCTGCATCAAGAGGCTGTTCATAGGTAACAACACCTGTTTCAGGATCCACCCATTTGCGTTGAATTGGCTTATACAAATCATTAACTCCACGACCGGTTTCTTTAAAAGTATTATCTAAAGAGAGACTTACCTTCATACTTAATCCCTTGGTCAACATGTCTAACTGTTGATTAAGAGTAAAGTCGGTGCTAAGTTGAGTCGTCGTTTTTTGTTCAATACCTGATATTGCTAAATTGGATACTGAATTTGGTACATCGGCATTTCTAGGTGAATAGAATCCGTAGGTACCATCAGAATAAACAGGACGCATAGCATCAGAAGCAGTACGATAAGCTGAACTCCAATATTGAGTATCATCATCCTTAGCACCCCAAGGCAGTTTACGCACACCGTTAGAGCCAAACAAATTACTCGAAAATTTTGTTGTTGGCGTAAGATTAAAGTCCAGATTACTACGTACATTTATGCGGTTATAACCATAACCCGATTCATAACCACGACCATTTTCGAACGTTTTAAATAAGTCACCTTCATGTGTATAGTCAACAGCTGCAAAATATTTCACTACTTTAGATCCCCCGGAAACATTTGCGCTCAAATTGGATGATGTTGTACTATTTTTAAACAATTCCTCTTCCCAATCTACATTAGGGTATTGATCCCATTCTTGTTGATTAGCTGGATATCGGTATTTATTTATTATATCCATCGGTTTATATGAAGACCAAGCAGAAGGAGAAATACCAATTTCGTTCATTATTGCCCTGTTCCTTAATGAGAGTGCATCATACGAATCATATTTTGCAGGCAATTTAGATGCTGATTTAGTTGTCATATTAGCTCTGATTTGAACAGATGCTTTTCCTTCCGAACCACGTTTAGTAGTAATCAAAATTACTCCATTAGCACCTTTCACACCATATACTGCAGTTGCCGAAGCATCCTTTAAAACGGAGATGCTTTCTACACTAGCAATGTCTACTGTGCTCATAGAACGTTCAACCCCATCAACCATGATTAATGGATCACTATTGTTCCACGAACTTGCAGTACGGATAATAATTTTGGGGTCCTCTGCGCCAGGCATACCTGAAGAGGTATTAGTAATTACACCCGGTAAATTACCCGTTAATGCTTGACCAAGACTTGAGACACCACCAGTGCGTTCAAGAGTTTTCCCGGATGTTTGAGATATCGCTCCGACAAGACTTTGCTTTTTTTGCTGACCATAACCTACTACAACAAGTTCATCCATTTTAACACCACTTTCAGCCATTACAACTTTCACTGTATTTTTACCTGAGATATTTACTTCCTGTGGTTGATAGCTAATATAAGAGATCACCAAGGTATTTTTACCAGAGGGTACACTTATAGAAAACTGACCGTTAACATCAGTTACTGCACTAGATTTGGGCAGTCCTTTAACCATAACCGTTGCCCCAATCAAAGGCTCCTCTTTGTTATCTAAAACTCTTCCCTTAATTACACTATTATTTTGTGCAACAAGGATTGAACTCCAGAAAAACATAAAAAGAAGCAAGATACTTGTCAATTTACATTTCTGCTTTGTTGAAAAGAGAAATCCAATTGATAGAATTCCATGTAAGTTTTTCATTGTATTATCAATTAACTTTTAAATTAATTTTTTCAATTAGTAATTATTTATCTCCATTAGCACTAAACTAAATCGCATCGGATTTTAAGCTTAATTATTCCAGAACATTTAATGTTCTCAACTGTCATCTTGCATATTATTCATTTTTTCTATTTTTAGGGTTAACAATATTGGATTTCGCCACCTTAGTTTATTTATCCTAAGCATTGGCAATCGCATAATTTTATTTTAAAAATTTCAGCTACACAAAGACTAAAATGCATAAACCTAAATCACTAATTAATTTAAAAAACGGACACAAGAGAATACAATAAAAAATAATTAGTATTAATAGATCACAAAACTAGGTAAGTTACGCATTTTGACTTTCTAATAATAGACCTTTCATTTCTAATTCAAGACCTACAAGTGCCAATTATCATAATGTAGAGCCGATCACAATCAGAGTTTAAGCTTATTCCTAATTTTTAAGATATCTCAGAAGCGCAAGGTTCTATCATCGTGTTCAATAAGAAGTAGGTGGATTATGCCGCTTTTGAGCATTTGCTAATCAGCATGTTTTGTAGGGCAACAAAACTCAAAAGTGCTGTTCTGTTTAATAGTACCTGGGGGAATTTATATTCAAGATAGAGCTGACAGCAGAATTCTAAATGATAAAATTATTGAGCTCAGATATGGTTAAGGTAAAGAATGAACCAGGCAAAGAAGACATACAACAAAGCCTCATTTCAAGATACAGACATGGCTTTATAAAACAAAAAATCCCGCATCTGATTTCTATACAGACACGGGATAATTATCAACAATATAATGTTATTTCAATCGATTATATTTCATTCGGAGACTTTCCAAAATGCTTTTTGAAGACCGTGCTAAAATACCCGATGGATGAAAAACCACAAAGTTCGCTGACTTCAGTAACATTATATTTATGGCTTTGAAGAAGCTCCAAGGCATAATCTAATCGAACCACTTTTATGAAATCTGTAG
>Ga0302215_10002860_pt1 | contig 11780 bp, 9 predicted proteins | sample II_Fen_N3_1_FD_194580 | JGI IMG/M metagenome (GOLD analysis project Ga0302215, IMG submission 194580) | Peat permafrost microbial communities from Stordalen Mire near Abisko, Sweden - II_Fen_N3_1 | ecosystem: Environmental > Terrestrial > Soil > Wetlands > Permafrost | place: Sweden: Abisko... | reverse complement strand
TGTTTGAAGCCTTCACCAACTTCTCCCAAACGGTAAGAATCTGGTACACGTACGTTATCGAAGATAAGCTCAGCAGTTTCTGAAGCACGCATTCCTAATTTATTTTCTTTTTTACCTGAAGTAAAACCTGACATTCCTTTTTCAAGAACGAAAGCAGTTGAGTTATTTTTTGCACCAATTTCGCCGGTTCTTGTCATTACAACAGCAATATCTCCTGAAATTGCGTGAGTAATAAAGTTTTTAGCTCCGTTGATTACCCATTCGTCACCATCTTTTACAGCAGTTGTAGACATTCCACCAGAATCTGATCCTGTGTTATGTTCTGTCAATCCCCAAGCTCCGATTACTTTTCCGTTAGCTAACTGAGGAAGCCATTTATTTCTCTGCTCTTCATTTCCAAATTCATAAATATGATTGGTACACAATGAATTGTGAGCTGCCACAGAAAGTCCGATAGATGGGTCAACCTGAGAAATCTCATCCAAGATGGTAACATATTCATGATAACCCAAACCAGAACCTCCATATTGCTCCGGAATTACGATTCCCATGAAACCCATATCTCCTAATTGATGAAATAGTTCTTTAGGAAAAGTCTGACTTTCGTCCCACTCCATAATATTGGGTCTGATGTTTTTCTCAGCAAATTCTTTTGCTGTTTCAGCTATCATTTTAATGTTGTTGATAGTTTCTGTATTCATATTAGATATAGTTAATGCCCAAAGATACTTAAATTGCCGAAATACGAAAAATAAATAGATATGTTATCAAACATTTACTCTAAAGTTTTATCTATCAATTTTTTACATTAGTAAATTTAATACAATATTAATGAAGAAGTTTAATTGTATTTGTATTATTTTCATATTTTAGCCAACCAATTTCTAAAGAATGAGAAAATTTTTACTTCCTGTTTTGTTGATTTCATCATACGCTTTTGCTCAGATTCCTGCAGGATATTATGACGGAACTGCCGGACTTTATGGCTATGCTTTGAAATCAAAAGTGCATGATATTATTTCTGAAAAAAATATCAATTGGAACTATGGCGATCTTACCAATTACTATAATCAGACTGATTTAGATAAATATTATGATCACGGTGCAACGAATACGACATTTTTATTGGATATGTATTCTGAAATTCCGACTGGTCCGGATGCTTATGAATACACGACGGCAAATATCATCGGTAGCGCATCAGCGGAAGGACAAGGTTGGAACAGAGAACACATGATGCCTCAAAGCACATTTTACAGCAATTATCCGATGTACTCCGATTTGTTTTATGTGGTTCCTACAGATGCAAGAATCAATCAGTTACGAAGCAATTATCCTTATGGAGTTGCAGGATCAACTACATTTTATACGTTCACCAACTCTTCCAGGATAGGAAATAGCATCATTCCGGGATCTGTTTACACAGGACGTGTTTACGAACCAATTAATGAGTTTAAAGGTGATGTTGCCAGAAGTTTATTATATTTTGCAGTAAGATATGAAGGAAAACTGGGGACTTTTAATTTTAATAACAATACAAACCCTGCTTCCGATACAAATCCTTTAGACGGAACAGAAGAGAGAGCATTTGATCCGGCTTACCTTACGATGCTTCTTCTATGGCACGCTCAAGATCCTGTTTCTCAGAAAGAAATCGACAGAAACAACGCAGTTTATGCCATTCAAAAAAACAGAAATCCTTTCATTGATAATCCGTCGTGGGTAACTGCGATTTGGGGACAAACTCCGGATGCTGCAGCACCCCAAACTCCTAACAATTTAACGGTAACTCAAAACAGTGCTTATTTTACGACTTTAAGCTGGTCTCCAAGCACAAGTACAGATGTTATAGGATACAAAATTTATCAAAACGGAACTTTGGTCGCTTCTACAAAGGGAACTTCAATCAGTATTGATCATTTGACACCTTCTACGACATATCAGTTTACGGTGAAAGCTTACGATAACGGATATTTACTTTCTGCCGACAGTAATATTGCTTCTACAACAACTTTAGCAACAGATATTTACGCTAAAGATTTATTTGTTTCCAAATATCTGGAGGGAACATCAAACAATAAGGCTCTAGAAATTACCAATGAAACGGGACATCCTGTTAATTTGAGTGATTACAGATTATCAATTCAGTTTTACAGCGGGACAAATTACTATTTTGTTGATCCTTATGAATTTGAAGGAACAGTGCAGAATAATGAGGCTTTTGTAGTTTTAAATCCTGCTGCAAACTTTTCTTGCTACACCATCAATCAGGCAAAATTTGTGACAGCAGCTCCTCAAATGACTTTCACCGGAAGCAATTATATTGAATTGAGGTACAAATCCTCAAGTGTTGACGGAGTAGGAGTAAGTGGACAATCTAACAGTTCAGTTTTGTCAAACGTCTCTTTATACAGAAAAGGCACGATTAATCAACCAACAACCACTTTTAATATCTCAGAGTGGGATTCTTACACAAATGATTATTGTCAGAATCTGGGAACGCTGTCATCTTCAGATATTATTTTAGCAGATAAAGAGTTTAAAATTTATCCAAATCCTGTCAGCGAAAATATTTATGTAAAAGGAAATACAAACAATATTAAAACTGCTGAGATTTTAGACATGTCAGGAAAACTGATTTATTCTGAGAAAAATCCATTTAAAAATAAAAAAAATATATCTGTTCAGGTACTGACAGTTGGAAATTATTTATTAAAATTAGATGATAAAATTTATCCATTTATAAAGAGATAAGATTAATCCCTTATTAATTATAATGCTTTATTTTAACGCAAAGTAGCAAAGATTTTTTTTAATACTCAATGTATATATTTAAGTTTGCAAAGGCGTTTCACTTAACAAAGAATACAACGATATCATTTATGACAAATTGAGAGTAGTTAAATTAAATTTTCATCAAAATCGATATAAGCAGATTCACTAATAATTAATATCTATAAGTGAATCTGCTTATATTTTTTATATATAAGTATTTATGCTTATATTTGCAAAATGATAGCGGTCATCACCGGTGATATTATAAATTCGCAACATGCAGACACTGAAGTTTGGATTACCAGACTCAAAAATCTTCTTGAAAGCTGGGGAAGTGCTCCACAAACATGGGAAATTTACAGAGGCGACGAATTTCAATGTAAATGTAATATCGATGACGTTTTCTGGCGTTTCTTAGCCATAAAATCTCTTATAAAAAGTCAGGAAAATTTAGATGTGAGAATTGCCATTGGTATTGGTGAAGAAAATTTTTTGTCTGAAAAAATCACAGAATCCAACGGAACGGCGTATGTAAATTCCGGAAGATTACTGAATGATATTAAAAGCGACGGTCACACTGTTGCTATAAAAACATCTAATGTTTCTCTGGACAGAGATCTTAATATTCTCCTGAAATGGTCCTCAAAAGATTTTGATAACTGGACGATGGCAACCTCAGAGATCATTCACGAAATGATCATGAATGATGACATTACACAGGAAGATTTAGCTAAGAAATTTACCATCTCTCAATCGTCAATCAGTCAGCGATTGAAACGTGCAAACTATGATCTGATCGTAGAGACCAATCAATATTTTAGAAAGAAAATTTCAGAATTATAGCATGATCTTTATACAACTCATATTGGCACATTTACTCGGAGACTTTGTTCTCCAGCCAAACTCTTGGGTTTCAGATAAAGAAAACAAAAAACTGAAGAGCAAATATCTTTACCTTCACGTTCTGATTCATACCGTTTTAAGTCTAGTATTTCTTAGGAATCTTGAATTGTGGTGGGTTGCTGTTACAATAGGAATCACTCATTTTATTATTGATGTTTCTAAACTCCGCTTTCAGAATATTAAGACTAAAAAAAGATGGTTTTTTATTGATCAAGCTCTTCACATTGCAGTGATTGCTGGAGTTGCATTTTATTTTAATGAATTTAATTTTGAATTTTTAAAAGATCAGAACTTATTGAAAATAGCAATGGCAGCCTTGTTTTTAACTTCTCCTGCATCTATTTTCATTAAAATATTATTGTCCTCATGGACTCCGGTTCCTGAGACACAAACAAATATACAAACCGAATCTTTATCAAGTGCCGGAAAATATATAGGAATTTTAGAGCGCTTACTTGTTTTTACCTTCATTATGGTAAATCATTGGGAAGGCGTAGGTTTTATGGTCGCAGCAAAATCTGTTTTCAGATTCAGCGATCTTGCACAGGCAAAACAAAGAAAACTGACAGAATATGTACTCATTGGTACACTTCTCAGCTTTGGAATGGCTGTTTTAACAGGAATTTTAATTAAGTAAATAAATCTAACTAAAAAAGAAATTTTAGAAATGGAAAAGAAAGAAATGTTGTACGAAGGTAAGGCAAAACAAGTATTTGCGACCGATAATCCTGATCAGGTTGTAGTTCGTTTTAAAGACGATGCTACAGCATTTAACGCTCAAAAAAGAGGATCTGTTGATTTGAAAGGTGAAATGAACAACGCCATTACAACTTTGATTTTTGAATATTTAAATGAAAAAGGGATCAAAACTCATTTCATTAAACAATTGGACGAAAGAGAGCAATTGGTAAAGAAAGTATCAATTATTCCTTTGGAAATGGTGGTAAGAAACTATTCTGCGGGAAGTATGGCTCAGAGATTAGGCGTTGAAGAAGGAATTAAATCTCCGGTTACAATCTTCGATATCTGCTACAAGAAAGACGAGTTAGGAGATCCGTTGATCAATGATCACCACGCAGTTTTCTTAGGAGCTGCAACATATGAAGAGCTAGACGAAATGTATGAGCTGACTTCAGACATCAACGAAATTTTGATCGATCTTTTTGATAAAATGAATATCATTTTGGTTGATTTCAAAATCGAATTAGGTAAAACTTCTGACGGCGAGATCATCTTGGCAGACGAAATTTCTCCTGATACATGCAGACTTTGGGATAAAGATACAATGAAAAAGCTGGATAAAGACAGATTCAGAAGAGACTTAGGAGAAGTTACTGAGGCTTATGTAGAGATCTACAATAGATTGAAAGTAGCTTTAGGCAAATAAGATTTTAGATAAAATTAGATGTTAAGTTTTTATTTAACATAATATTTAATTTTTCATCTAATTGAATATCTATCAAAATAAATCTAGATTAGAAAAAATAGAAATGAAAAGTTTAGACATTCATAAAAGTGAATATTTAAAACAATTTGAAAATCAAACCTACGGAAGAAATCTTTTCAGAACGCAGGAAGAAGAAAGACTAGACGCTCCAAATGAGGAGTGCGGTATCTTCGGAATGTATTCTGATAACGATCTTGATACGTTTTCTCTTTCACAATTCGGGCTTTTTGCTTTGCAGCACAGAGGTCAGGAAGCTTGTGGTATTTCTGTTCTGAAAGACGGAAAAATTACCAATATGAAAGATGAAGGTTTGGTTTTGGATGTTTATAAAGAGATCCAAGATCCTGAAGCTTTTATGGGAAATTCTGCAATCGGTCACACCCGTTACACGACTGCAGGAGACAAAAAAAAATATAATTTCCAGCCATTTTTTGCTAAAAACGAATATGACCAGATTATACTTTCGATCGCTCACAACGGTAACTTAACCAATGCGAGAGAATTAAAAACTGAGTTAGAAGCTGAAGGTGTAGTTTTCAGAGCTACTTCAGATTCTGAAGTTATTTTGAGATTAATTCAGAAAAACCTTGATTTAGGTTTACGTGGAGCCATCAAAGCAACCATGGAAAAAATCGAAGGTGCCTATTCTGTTGTAGGAATGACGAGAAACAAATTTTTCGCATTCAGAGATTTCAACGGAATCAGACCCTTGGTTTTGGGCGCAGTTAACGAAAACACTTATGTTGTAGCTTCAGAATCTGTGGCTTTAGACGCTGTTGGAGCTCAATATGTAAGAGATATTTTACCTGGTGAAATCATTTATACCAATGAAAACGAGCCCGGAAAACTGAATTCTTACATGGTAAACGAAGAAAGAGGAAAGCAAAGAATCTGTTCATTTGAATATATTTACTTTGCAAGACCCGATTCTACTTTAGAAAACATCAATGTTTACGAAATCAGAGAAAAATCTGGTGAGAAAATCTGGGAACAAGCTCCTGTAGAAGCTGACATTGTGATTGGAGTTCCTGATTCTGGAGTTCCTGCTGCAATTGGTTTCTCCAAAGCTTCGGGAATTCCTTTCCGTCCGGTTTTGATTAAAAATAGATATATTGGAAGAAGTTTCATTGTACCAACTCAGGAAATGAGAGAAAGGGTAGTCAACCTGAAACTGAACCCAATTATTTCTGAAATCAAAGGCAAGAGAGTGGTAATCATTGACGACTCGATCGTTCGTGGAACTACTTCTAAGAGATTGGTTAAAATTCTGAAAGAAGCAGGTGTAAAGGAAATTCACTTCAGAAGTGTTTCTCCGCCAATTATTGCACCGTGTTATTTAGGAATCGATACTCCTTCAAAAGACGATTTGATTTCTGCTAATATGTCTACTGAACAATTAAGAGATTATTTGGGAGTAGATTCTTTGGAATTTTTGAGTACAGATAACTTAAAATCAATTTTAGGTTCTTCAAATCATTGTTTTGGATGTTTTACAGAAGAATATCCTGTTGCAAAAGGAGAAGAGATAGAATTATTCACTTAACAATTTATCAATTAAATATAAAAAGGTCAGACTTAAAAGTTAAGTCTGACCTTTTTTATTGAAATAAAATTTGTTTAAAATTTTTAGAATTTGTAAGCCAATCCTACTTGGAATACATTGTTTCTAATTGCATCAGAACCATTTGGTCTGTCTTTAGCGATATCAGTAACACCTGCAACATATCTTGCAGTCAAACCGATATTATCAGTAAAGTAATAACCTGCTCCTAAACCAATACCTACGTTGAATGTATTGAAATTATCTTTATAGTTACCAGACTCAGCAATTACGTCATTGTTAGTTTCGTTTTTTGCTTTGTTTTTTGCACTAACCATAAAACCAAATTCCGGACCTGCTTCTACATATAGATTTGGAATAAAATTGTACTGGAACATTACTGGAACAGCAACATAATCCAAATGATTAGCGTAAGAATATCTGTTACCTAACACAACTTGGTCATATTTATCACCATATTGAGTATACAAAACTTCCGGCTGAATGCTGAATGATTCTGCAATTGGAATATTTGCAAATAAACCTGCATTGAAACCAATTTTAGATCCTTGATCTGCTAAATCTGCATTATCTGATAAAGATGAAACGTTCATACCACCTTTGATACCAAATCTTACATCTGATGAAGACATTGATCTTGTTGTAGTAGTCGTTGTAGTTGTTTGAGCAAATGCTAATGAACCTGCTGTTACTGCTAGTCCTAAAATTAACTTTTTCATAACTTTAAATTTTTAATTTTAATATTTACTATTTTTTCTAATTTTAAATTTTACTGCCAAATTTTTCAGTTTGACGAGTGGTATCTTTCAAATTGTTTGCCAAAAATGAAAATGATGATAAAAATCAGGTCAAAATAAAGGCAGTAATAGCAAAAATACGATACAAATAATTGAAATTCAGATATTTATAAAATTAAAACAATTGTTTAAATTATTTTCAAATAATTTGAATTTTGGACAAAAAGTGAACGTTTATTTTTAAAATCCGCTGAGTTTTTTATAAAAATCTAAAGATTTTTGGATATTTTCAGTTTTGCATTCATAATCAAATACACATGAACCAATTCCTGATAGTAAAGAAAAATTGATTCTGCTTTCAGTATTTTTCTTATCATTTAATAAAAGATTGAAAATATCTTCTTCCTTAAAATCATTGAGATCAATAAATGAATAATATTTTTGAATTTTTTCAATAATTGTTTTTGAATCTTCTTCAGTTATTAAACCTTCCAAATACGAAAGATGAGTTTCGCAAATCATTCCGAATGCCACCGCTTCACCATGAAGAATAGGCGCTTCTTTTTCCAAACATAAACTTTCTATGGCATGACCAATGGTATGACCGAAGTTCAAAGTTTTTCTTACATTTTTTTCATGAAAATCTTTTTCAACAACTTCCTGTTTGATATTCATTGATATCTGAATATGTGGAACAACACCCTCTGTATCAATATTTTGAATCTGAATCAGGTTTTCCCAATGAGATTTGTCTGCAATCAAACCGTGTTTCAGCATTTCTGCAAAGCCGCTGCGTAATTCTTTATAAGGAAGCGTTTCAAGAAATTGAGGGTAAACAAAAATTTGCTCAGGAAAACTGAAAGTTCCCACCATATTTTTATAATGCATGAGATCAATTCCTGTTTTTCCACCAATAGAAGCGTCACACATTGATAATAGAGTAGTCGGGACATTAATAAACTGAATTCCTCTTTTATAAGTAGAAGCTACAAAACCACCCATATCGGTAATCACTCCGCCACCAAGATTGATGATCAGAGCTTTTCGATCTGCCTTCATTTCTGTCAAAATTTCCCACAATTGATTGACTGTCTGAATATTTTTCATTTCTTCACCCGGCTCAACCTCCAAAATTTCAAAACTAATTTCGGTTTCCAGATTTCCCAAAAGTACAGGAAGACAATATTCATGAGTATTTTCGTCTACAAGAATAAATATTTTACTGAATGTTTTTTCGGTAAGAAAATCGTTGAGTTGAGAAAAATTATGGTCTAATAAAGTAATCATTTTTTGATTTTTAATTAAATTAATAAGCAAACAATTGTACAAAGTTATGATTCTTAATTTCTAACTCGTAACTAAATCACTATCTTTGCAAAAATATTTAGAATGAGCAGAGACAATAATAATTCAGGAAGACCAAAAAAACCGAGATCTTCAACAAGAAATTCGGATAGTCCTCGCTCTCCTAAATCTGGAAATTCTTCAGACTCAAAATCTTTCAAAAAGCCATTTTCTAAAACTGGCGGAAGAAGTTTTGAACCAAAAGATAAAAATGAAAACGGCCCATCAAAATTTGAGAAAAAGCCCTTCAGCAGAAGCGATAGAGATACAGATACAGACAGCTCTAGAACTTTCAAAAAACCTGATTCTAGGAGATCTGATACCAGCTATGAAAGCCGGATGGAAAAGAAATATGCCAAAACTGAAAAAGAACCTTTTGTATCCAATCAAAGTGAAGAAAGAAAATCTTTCGGAAAAACCAGCTTTGAGAGAGGTGGTGAAGGAAGAAGCAGCTCTGATGTAAGAGGAAAATACGAAAGAGGAAGCTTGAAATACGGTAGAAAACCTGGAAGTAGCGAAACTGACAGAGATGACGACAGAGCAAGATCTTTTGTACAGAAAAGAAGATTCAAAAAGGTTGAAAAAGACGTTCATAAAGATACGATTCGTCTGAACAAATACATCGCAAACTCAGGTATTTGCAGCAGGAGAGAAGCAGATGATTTAATCGTACAAGGTTTGGTAGAAGTAAACGGACAGGTAGTTACAGAAATGGGTTATCAAGTTCAGAAAACAGATAAAGTAGTTTTCGACGGACAAGGTATCACTCCTGAAAAACCGGTTTATATTCTTTTGAATAAGCCAAAAGGTTATATTTCTACAACCAAAGATGACAAAGCAAGAAAAACTGTGATGGATTTGGTTGCCAATGCATCTCCGTACCGTGTGTTTCCGGTTGGAAGACTAGACCGTTCTACAACGGGAGTTATTCTTTTGACAAATGACGGACACATGACGAAGAAGCTGACTCACCCGTCTTTTGACGCCAAAAAGATCTATCATGTAACTTTGGATAAGAAATTGACCAATGAAGATATGAGATTGATCGTTGAAGGTATTCGTCTGGAAGAAGGTATCGCAACTGTTGATCAAATTTCGTTCATCGAAGGGAAACCTAAAAATGAAATCGGAATGGAAATCCACATCGGCTGGAACCGTGTCATCAGAAGAATTTTCCAAAGATTAGGATACGAGGTGGAAGCTCTTGACAGAGTAATGTTTGCAGGAATGACAAAGAAAAACATCAAAAGAGGACACTGGAGAATCCTTACAGATTTGGAAGTGAATACTTTGAAAATGCTTTAATAAGTTATTAATTTTGAGTAATGAATTATGAGTTTTTAATTCATAATTCATAATTCATAATTCATAATTCAAAATTTTTAAATAAAATAAAAAAGACGCAGAATTAGTTTTCTGCGTCTTTTTTGTATCTAAAATTTAGTTCAGTTTTTCCTTTAATAAATTGGTCAGTTCCTTTTCCGAAATATTCTTAACCAAAATCTTACCTTCTTCATCTAAGAGATAATTTGTAGGGAAAGAAGTAATCGTCCAGTCAGAAGATTGCTTACCGTTTTCGTCCCAATAATTATTCCATGGAATTTTAAATTTTTGAATGGTCGATATAAGGTTATTTTTGTACTGGGTTTGATCTGTTGAAACACCTACAATTTCAAAACCTTTTGCTCGATATTGAGCGTAAAGTTCAACATAATTGGGCATTTGCTCAAGACAAGGTTTGCAACTGCTGAACCAAAAATCGACCAACGTGTATTTAGCTTTGGGAATAGAAAAGTCCACATTTGGATTGCTTACATTTTTTATTTTTGAGTGAGGAAATTTTTTACCAATTTGGAACAAACTTGCCTCTTTTATCGCTAATCTTAGAGTTACAGCAGTTTGCCTCGATTTTATTTCTGATGATAAGTGATTATATGTTTGATTATAGATTTCGGAGTATCCATTTCTATCAAATTTTTCCACCAATTTCCATAATGCTACAAACGAATTTGGATTGACTTTCACAAAACCTAATAAAAGAGAATCTTCTTTTACGCTAAAAGTTTTCTCAGAAGCCATATAATCATCCCAAAACTCCTGTGGAATTTTCTCTTTATCTTCAAATTGATCGTATTTAGCTCTATAGACCTTTTGAAAATCTTGTTTTTCACCATTCAGCTTTGCAAAATAATTTTGAAATTTCGAAACCTCATTATTAATATGAATTTCTGTATTAGTTACTTCAAAATTCTCTGGGAGATTTTTTTTGCCAACGACAATATTTTTCGTTTTGGAATTGATGAAAAACACTTCGCTGTTATAAAAAGAATTGTTATTTATTTTATCAATAAAAACATAAGGATAAGGAATATCAGACGTTTTAATTGGAATTGCAAAATCGAATTTTCCGTTCTCAACTGCTGCAGAATCTCTTGTTTGATTTCCGTTGTAGTACTTTTCATTAAAAGCATTTACTACCATAACATCATATTTAAATGGTCTGAAACTTTCCCCAGACACTTTCATTTTTTGACTGAAGCAAATTGCATTCAGAAATACAAAACCAAATAATAGAATTTTTTTCACAATTTTAAGATTTAATGAAATCAAATTTAAATTTATTTTCCGGTTTTGTAATCACAAGTAAATTATAATTTTTTCACAAAAAAAGTTTTGAATCAAAGTAGATCCAAAACTTTTAATTATTAATTCTGATGAAATTTTACCCCAAAACTGTCACTCCTTTCTGTATCATTTCAAAAATGGCATCTTTTGCGTTATCAGGTTTTACATTGACTGCTTTTGTTCCGTTGAAATGAAGACAAGTAATGTATCCTTTTGCAACTGCATCTGTTGCGGTAAATTTCACACAATAATCCATTGCAAGACCTACGATTTCTACCAATTGAATATCGTGATATTTTAAGAAATCATCCAAACCTGTTTTCATAAAATGGTTATTATCCTGAAAACCGCTGTAAGCATCAATCTCAGTATTTTTCCCTTTCTGAAT
>Ga0302215_10002859_pt1 | contig 11780 bp, 10 predicted proteins | sample II_Fen_N3_1_FD_194580 | JGI IMG/M metagenome (GOLD analysis project Ga0302215, IMG submission 194580) | Peat permafrost microbial communities from Stordalen Mire near Abisko, Sweden - II_Fen_N3_1 | ecosystem: Environmental > Terrestrial > Soil > Wetlands > Permafrost | place: Sweden: Abisko... | reverse complement strand
ATCAACATACTCCCGAATATGTAATCCAAAAATATTTTGCAAATGAGCCTGTTCAGTTACATCATCCGGTTTATCAAAAAGCTTTCGAAACAATATTCAGCGATTTTCTCAGGAAACAGTCGCAGGATATTCACAACCGGGAGATCATCACTATTACAAATTCAGGTAATTATTTGAAACTTATAAGCTTTTTCGAGCACAAAGGATACAATAAAGGGTTCGCCGAACTTGTTGTGTTGAAAGGTTTAAATGACGGATATTATTCGAATACCTTTTCAAAAGAAGGTGTGATGAAAGCAATCGAAACCGCTCAAACAGCCACAACATCTGGTCTCCTGCAACCGATAGCCCACCAGATTAAACGAAAACTGTCACGTTTGGCAGTCGGGGGAAAGGCACCTGCCATAAAGCTGAGTAATCCAAAAAAGGAAATAGTTACTTTAGATCAGTTTCGTGGAAAGTATATTTATCTCTCGTTCTTTAACAGTAAAAGTTCCGATTGCCGGGCAGAACTTGATTCAATTGTTTCGATCGAAAAAAGACTTCGACAAGTACTTACCGTCGTTTCGGTTTCACTTGACGACGATTTTGAGATTGCTGCAAAACTTTGGGAAACAAGGGGCTATCCATGGGTACTGCTCAATGGATCAAAGCAAAAGCAACTGATTATCAATTATAATGCCACAATTACGCCGGCGTTCTACCTGATAGATCCCGATGGTTCACTTAAACTTTCCCAGGCTCCGTCACCTTCCCATGGCTTCGAACCCCTATTTTTAAAAATGTTCAGAGACTACAATTTCAAGCGACAACGGAATTAACGTTTTTTTAAGAATTGTCAATGAATTGATTCATGCCTGAGCCGAAATTCTTAGTATTTTTGCATAAAATATAATGTTGTAAAAATCATGGAAAACGCACAAATAGAAGTTACGAAACGCCTGCTGGCTATCGATACGATCAAGATACAACCTGACAATCCATTTACCTGGGCTTCAGGATGGAAAGCCCCAATTTATTGTGATAATCGCAAAGTGCTTTCGTATCCCGAAACAAGAACCTTTATCTGTAATCAGTTTGCAAAACTGGTGCGCGAAAAATATCCGAATGCAGAAGCCATTGCCGGAGTAGCTACGGGCGCCATTGCCCATGGCGTTTTAGTAGCTGAAGTACTACAACTTCCGTTTATATATGTCAGGTCTAAACCTAAAGGACATGGACTTGAAAACCTGATTGAAGGCGATATTCAGCCCGGTACAAAAGTTGTGATCATTGAGGATCTTATTTCAACAGGAGGCAGTTCATTGAGTGCTGCAGAGGCTGTTCGCAATTATGGTGCTGAAGTTCTTGGAATGCTTGCTATTTTCACTTACAATTTTCCACTCGCCGCGAAAAACTTTGAAGATGCGGGCATCGAGCTGACAACTTTAAGTAATTATAATTTATTACTTAAACTGGCATACAGCTCTGGTGAGATCACCGATGCACAGCTTGAAAGTCTGAATAAATGGAGAAAAAATCCCGAAACCTGGGGACAGGAGCTGAAAGGATAAAGGGTAAAGGTTAAAGGGTAAAGGGTAAAGGTTAAAGATTAATCCAATAATCTCTACATTTTCCACACCCAATTTCTTTCGATTCCATTTTCTCCCCGTCTCTCCGTAGCAAGGGCTTAAATACTTAAGCTATCAATCAGCAATTGTTTTTAGAAAATTTTAATCAGCAAAAAATGGGAACCGAAAAATATATCAGTGAAATAAAGATCATTACATCGCCTCAGGAGGCTGTTTATGACCGTCTTTCAAACCTCAATAATCTTGAGCAACTGTTTGATCCGAAGAAATTGGAAGAGATTAAAAAGAACTATCCTGATGTTCCGGATATTAAACTTGATAATTTTCAGGCTACAGCCGATGAATGCAGTTTTTCGATAAGTCCGGTTGGCACAATTGGCGTACATATCGTCGAACGCGAGCCATCGAAGATGATTAAACTTTCAGGAAGCAAGTCCGTTCCATTTCAGTTTAACTGCTGGATCCAGCTTGTAAAGGTCGATGATGCTAGTTGCAAAGTAAAAATAACGATACATGCAGAATTAAATCCCATGATTAAAATGCTTGTTCACAAACATTTGAAAAAGGGTGTTGATCAAATTGCCGAAGCATTGACAAAAATACCTTATGCCTAAAGCCAATGGCAATTAGGCCTAAGGCCGTTAGGTAACAGGTGACATTTTTTTCCGTGAACAACCTGTTTTACAAGATAAATAAACTACGGCACAGTTCAATAGTTGAACGAATAATAGAACCGATCCTGCAGTCTCCCGCCTAAAACACTTGAGTCCTCATTTGAAAATCACCTCTTTAAAATGGTATTTGTTTACTTCCCCGTCCCTGGTTTCGATCATTAACCGGCCGATTTGATCGACGCCAAGAATCCTTCCTTCAAAATCGCCATTTTCATCGGTATAAGGTGACCAGCTATCCTGCTGATAAAGCATACGGATGTAATCATTGTCAATTTGCCCGAAATCACCGTTACGAAGCTGATGATAGCGGGCATCAACTTTCATACATAAATCGGGGAGCAATTCTTCGAGATTGTATACTTTACCCGTGATCTGGCTTAAAGATACCGGATTTGGTGCATCACTCAGGAATTCTGTCTGATTGATGTTCAAACCAATACCAACTATGCACGAAGATATTTTGTCTATCCGGATTGAATTTTCAATAAGGATTCCGGCAACTTTTCCTGTCCCGATATAAATATCATTCGGCCATTTTATAGAAACTTGATCAGTCAGTTCATTCAAAAAATCGACGACACCCAGCGAGATTGCTTTCGAAATTTCAAATTGTCTCATAATTTCAATAAAATCGGGATATAGGAGAATACTGAACGTTAAATTTTTATTCGGTTCGCTTTCCCATTTATTTGAAACCTGCCCCCGACCGTCAACCTGACTGTTTGCAACAAAAACAATCCCTTCCGGCAGACGTTTTGTCAGTAGCTGTGCTGCGGCATAGTTATTGGACGACCCTAATTCGTCGATTCGTTCAATTTTCGATCCGATAATTTCGTTCATTTTTGCCCGTTGTATTTGTGAGGTCAAAGTAAAAACTATTATTTCAGAAGATTACCCCACATTTCTTTATTTTTCTATCGGACAAATAAATTATCTTTGTACTTTAAATATTCCATATGGTTAATCACGCCATTCAAGATGGCTCAATCAATTTAATTGAGGCGATTATCGAGGGAATTCAGCGCAAAAAAGGGCTTGAAATCATCGATATTGATCTTCAGATAATAAATAATACCGAATGTGACCATTATATTATTTGTCATGGAACCTCTAATACCCATGTAGATGCCATTGCACATTCGGTAGAGGAAACGGTTGAAGAACTGAATAATGAACCAGCATGGCATCGTGATGGTTATAAACAGGCGCAATGGATACTGCTCGATTACGCAAATATAATGGTTCATATATTTCAGGAACCCATTCGACGGTTATACGATCTGGAAAGTTTATGGGCTGATGCAAGAATTTTAAATATAGACGCTGACATTTAATTGATTATGGCTGAGAAAGAGACAAAAAATAACATGGGGAATCTTATTCCCAAAGGGAATAAAAAATCGCCGGGTGGTGTGAAGTTTACACCAAAATTCAATCCGATTTACATTTACGGGATTCTGCTGATTGCTTTTTTTGCAATTCAATATTTCACTTCAGGGGGTGCGCCGATTGAGACCAGTTGGCAGGAAGTGAAAAATACAATGCTTAAGAACGGTGATATAGACAAAATAGTTGTCGTAAATAAGTCCCAATCAGATATTTATCTAAAGGAAGGTTCATACGATAAATATAAGAGTAAACTTAACACAGGTTTTGGAGCACCAACCAAGGTTGGTCCGCACTTTTTCTTTACAATCGGGTCAGTTGATGTTTTCGAAAAAAATCTCGAAAGCGCTCAGGCTGAGTTTGGTGATAATGCAAAAGTCACATTAACCTACGAAATACGTCACGACTATTTCAGCGAAATAATGAGCTGGTTATTATTCCCGTTAATTATCCTTGCAATATGGTTCTGGTTTTTCAGAAGGATGAGCAAAGGTGGCGGAGGCGGAGGCAACATATTCAATGTTGGAAAATCGCAGGCTAAAGTTTTTGATAAAGAGTCACGGGTGAATACCTCTTTTAAGGAGGTTGCCGGTCTTGCCGAAGCGAAACAAGAGATTGAAGAGATTGTCGAGTTTCTTAAAAACCCTGACCGATACACCAAACTTGGAGGAAAAATTCCTAAGGGAGCCTTGCTTGTTGGCCCTCCGGGGACAGGCAAAACATTATTAGCCAAGGCTGTTGCAGGTGAAGCTGATGTTCCTTTCTTCTCAATGTCGGGTTCCGATTTTGTTGAAATGTTTGTAGGTGTAGGCGCATCGCGCGTTCGTGATTTATTCAAACAGGCAAAAGAGAAAGCACCTTGTATTGTCTTTATTGACGAAATTGACGCAATAGGTCGTGCCAGGGGTCGTAACCCGAATATGGGATCGAATGATGAGCGTGAAAATACGCTTAATCAATTACTTACCGAAATGGATGGCTTCGACACCAACTCCGGAGTCATTATATTGGGAGCAACAAACCGTGCTGATATCCTTGACAGGGCTTTGATGCGTGCCGGAAGGTTCGACCGTCAGATTCATGTTGAATTGCCCGATGTAATTGACCGTAAAGAGATATTTATGGTTCACCTGAGGCCTCTTACTTTGTCGGAGGATGTGAATGTGAACTTTCTTGCCAAACAAACACCAGGTTTCTCAGGTGCCGATATTGCCAATGTTTGTAACGAAGCGGCCCTTATTGCCGCCCGTAAACAAAAGACAAAGGTTGAAAAACAAGATTTTCTGGATGCCGTCGACCGTATCGTCGGAGGACTCGAAAAAAAGAACAAAATAATCACGGCAGATGAAAAATCAATTATTGCTTATCACGAGGCAGGTCATGCAACTGTAAGCTGGTTACTTGAATATGCGCATCCGCTGGTTAAAGTCACAATTGTACCCCGTGGTAAAGCCCTGGGCGCAGCATGGTATTTACCAGAGGAGCGTCAGATTACGACACGTGAACAGATGCTTGACGATGTATGTGCCACATTGGGTGGAAGAGCTGCTGAGACAGTAGTTTTTTCCAGAATCTCATCGGGGGCCCAAAATGACCTTGAAAAAGTGACAAAAACAGCCTACTCGATGATTTGCTATTTTGGGATGAGCGATAAAGTCGGAAATGTCAGTTACTACGATTCGTCGGGACAAAGTGATTATAGTTTTAACAAACCATACAGCGAAAAAACAGCTGAGCTAATTGATGCTGAAATCAAAGAATTGATTGACACTGCATTTCTGAGAGCCAAGGATATACTTATCAAAAATGCAGCAGGACATAAACAACTTGCTGAATTGCTGCTCGAACGTGAAGTCATTTTCACTGAAGACATGGAAAATATCTTTGGGCCACGTCCATGGGGAAAGAAAAAAGATGAGGAAAATCCTTTAAAGGATGAAGATACTCAGCCAACAAGTTTAGATTCAGAAATAACCAAGTGATAATTATTGAACAATTAAAAATAGGTTGAAATTGAATGAGTTCCGTACCCGTACTTTTTGGGGCATCCTTTATGTAATAGTACTTCTGGGAGCAATCCTTCTCGGACCTTATACTTTTGCATCACTATTTTTAATTCTTTCGGTATTGGCATTGCGCGAGTTCTATAAGTTGTGCCATATCGCAGGATTTTCTCCGCAGGTTTATCCAGGCCTGATTACGGGTGCGGTCATCTTTGTCTTATCGTTTTTTGTTGCAAATCAATCTATTACTTACGCAGCTTTTTACTTTCTGTTGCCATTGATTTATGCAATCCCGGTTTACGAGCTTTTTCGCAAAAAGGAAAATACGATGGCCAATATTGCCCTCACCGGATTCGGAATCACTTTTGTATCCATTCCGTTTTCGATGCTTAATTTCCTGGCATTTCCCGAATTTGAAGGATTCAAAGTCTACAATCATGGCTTACTTATCAGTCTCTTCGTGTTGGTTTGGGCTGGTGATTCAGGTGCTTATATTTTCGGCGTCCGTTATGGCCGTCACCGACTGTTCGAGCGGATCTCACCAAAAAAATCATGGGAAGGATTGTTAGGCGGTGTTATCACAGCAATTATCACAGCATGGGGTCTCAACTTCTTATTTCCACAGTATAATATAGTTCTACTGATTGTTATGGCCTTTTTTGTCGTTATATCCGGAACTCTTGGCGATTTGGTTGAATCGATGATTAAACGGAGCATCGGGGTAAAGGATTCCGGAAGGTTCATGCCTGGTCATGGCGGACTTCTCGACCGGTTCGACAGCATTCTGCTTGCTTCACCCGTGATTTATTTTGTATTCCAATTTTTTAGCTGAGAATTATTTACTTAATTTTGCGACACAATAGTTTAAACTTATGAGAGTTCATAAAAAAGGGTTTCAGGTCATCGCGGTAACATTTTTAATCTGGTTGGCGCTTAATATTGTTGTCGGAATGACCGGCGAACTTTATTTCCGTTGTTTTACATTCCTGGCAACAACGGCTGTTTTAATTTTTGTTATCCGATTTTTCAGATATCCCCGGCGTACAATTGAACTCAAACCAACCAGCGTTTTATCACCTGCTGATGGTCAAATTGTTGCAATTGAAGAAACCGTTGAGTCTGAATATTTTGGTGATCGTCGCCTGCAGGTCTCTGTTTTTATGTCTGTTTATAATGTTCATGTAAACTGGGTTCCTGTTCCCGGGAAAGTTAAATATTTCAAACATCATAACGGCCGGTTTATGGCAGCCTACTTGCCTAAATCGTCAACCGATAACGAAAGAGCAACCACTGTTATTGAAATGGCCGACGGAAGAGAGATTCTGGTCAGACAAATTGCAGGGGCCGTTGCAAAAAGGATTATTACTTACCCTGTTGTTGATGCCATCGTAAATCAACGAAATGAACTTGGCTTTATCAGGTTTGGCTCGCGTGTTGATCTTTTTCTCCCGATCGGGACAAAAGTAAATGTTGAATTATGTCAGAAAGTTACTGGCAGTCAAACCGTCATAGCCGACCTTTAATATTAATTTCAGACATGATCCGCAAGAACATTCCCAATTTTATTACCTGCTTAAATGTTGTGTCGGGGAGTCTTGCCGTGCTTTTCGCAATTAAAGGACAACTAACTGTTTCAGTGATTCTAATCATGGCAGCCGCTATCTTCGACTTTTTCGACGGGATGGCAGCGCGCTGGCTGAAAGCCTACTCACCGATGGGAAAAGAGCTTGATTCTCTTGCAGATATGATTTCTTTTGGTCTCGCTCCGGGTGCACTCATGATGGTTATGATGGAATATGCCCTTTTCGGATTAAATGTCCGTGCTGAAAGTTTCGCAGGTTTATCAGCATGGGAATTAGGTTGTATTTCAACTTCTTTACTGATTCCTGTATTTTCGGCACTTCGGTTGGCTAAATTTAACATCGATACACGACAAACAGAGTCTTTTATCGGTCTGCCAACTCCTGCCAATGCACTCCTGATTGCTGCACTGGCACTAATTACTGAGCATGGCAAATATGATGTTCTTGATGCGTTTATATTGCAACCAGTTGTATTACTTCTGATTACTATATTAATGTCACTGCTTTTGGTTTCTGAACTTCCGATGTTTTCGCTGAAGCTTAAAAATCTGTCGTGGAAAGATAATAAGGTGAGATTTACGTTTCTGGCTATCTCTGCAGCCCTCATTCTGGCCTTCAATATTTATGGCATCGCAGCAGCCATAATTAGTTTTATCCTTATTTCGGTCATCCTGAAATTAAAAAAGTAAAACCCAAGGGTAGCAGAGTTCTTTCTGATTCCGACTTTTTTAAAACATATATTTATCCCCTGTAATCACCTGATTTTCTTAAATTTCCAGAAAATAGCCAATTGAATCATCTCTTTTTGTGAAAAATTGGTGCCTTTGCATCTGAAAGTGAGGCAACGCACCTCAGACCGTTGCTAGTGTTATGTAATCGACAACTCACCGATCCAAACAAGTCATTCATCGATTTTAATTACCAGGGTGGCATAACATTGCTTAATTTTGTAGGTGTAATTTTAAACCCTAATATCAATAAATCAACTTTTAATCAACAAAATGATTATTAAAACAAGATTAATTATTTTAAGTCTGTTGTTTATAATTCTGGAGGTGCCCGTATGGGCAGCCGAAGACCAACCCGCAGGATTACTTACAATAAGCGGATATGTAAAAGACGCTGAAAGCGGTGAGTCGCTGATTGGCGCCACTATATCCGTAAGGGAATTAAACAAGGGAACTGCAGCAAATCAATATGGTTTTTATTCGGTCAGCCTGAAACCCGCAAACTATATTTTAGAGTTCAGGTACATTGGATATCAAATTATCCAAAAAACAATCAACCTTAACAAAGACATTACCATAAATATTGAACTGGTTCCCGAAGAAAAAAAAATTGCCGAAGTAGTTATTATGGCTGACCGTCCGGAAGCGAACGTGAAAAAGGCAGAGATGAGCATTTCGAAGCTGGAGATGAAAACGATTAAACAGGTACCGGCACTGATGGGTGAGGTAGACGTGCTCAAGGTAATTCAGATGCTCCCTGGTGTCCAGTCCACAGCTGAAGGAACTTCAGGGTTTAGTGTAAGAGGGGGAGGCAATGATCAGAATCTGATCCTCCTCGATGAAGCGACTGTTTACAATGCTTCCCACTTAATGGGCTTCTTTTCGGTTTTCAACAATGACGCAGTACGCGATGTGAAACTTTACAAAGGAGATATTCCTGCAAATTACGGGGGACGGCTTTCATCAGTTCTCGATGTAAGGATGAAAGAGGGAAACAACAAAAAATTTGCAGCAACTGGCGGCATTGGTTTAATATCAAGCAGATTAACACTTGAAGGGCCAATCGGCAACGAAAAGACATCTTTTCTGCTTGCCGGGAGGCGTACCTATGCCGACCTTTTTTTCCCCTTGATGTCTGATTCAAGTCTCAAAAAAAGTAAACTGTACTTCTACGACCTCAACCTGAAAATCAATCATCAGATCAATGACCGGAATAGACTTTATCTCTCTGCCTATACCGGGCGTGACCTGTTTGGACAGAAAGGGAGTTCAGATGCCGGATTTGGCAACCTTACAGGAACACTTCGCTGGAATCACCTCATATCCAACAAACTATTTTCAAATCTCTCAGCTGTTGTTGCCAGATATGATTATTCATTAAAAATGAAACAGGGCGGATCGAATTATGTGTGGAATTCGGACATGCTGGATTACACGCTTAAACTTGATTTCAATTACTTCCCGAATCCTCAAAATGAAATTAAGTTTGGAATATCATCCACATTTCACGATTTCAATCCGGCCGATGCCTACATCGAAGGAGAAAGAAGCAGACTTGGAGCTGCCGTTCCTAAAAACTATGCTCTGGAGCATGGACTCTATATTTCGAACGAACAAAAAATCGGGGATAAACTTACTGTCAAATATGGATTGCGGTATACTGTTTTCCAGAACATTGGAACAGCAACGGTCTATACCTTTGCAAAGGGATATCCAAATTATTCGGTGACTGACACCACCTACTATGCAAGCGGCAAAGTATTCCACACTTATATGGGACTTGAGCCACGTCTAGGGATCAATTATACCTTCAATGAGGAGTCGTCTTTAAAAGCCAGTTTTTCGCGGACGATTCAGAATATGCAACTTGCATCAAACTCTTCGGGAGGAATGCCGCTCGATGTCTGGTTTCCTTCGGGACCAAACATTAAGCCTCAGAAAGCCAACCAGTATGCAATCGGGTATTTCAGGAATTTTGCAAATAATACAATCGAAACATCGATTGAAAGTTATTACAAACAAATGTACGATGTAATTGATTTCAAAGACAATGCCCAATTGCTGATGAATCCGCGGATGGAGGGTGATATCAGGTCGGGAACCGCAAAAGCGTATGGGGTCGAACTTTTTGTAAAAAAGAACAGTGGCAGACTAAATGGCTGGATCAGCTATACATTGTCGAAAGTAAGGCGTACAATTGCAGAAATCAATAACGGAAACCCCTATCCCACCACCTACGATAAACCTCATAATATTAATGTTATCGTGAATTACGAGTTTTCGAACCGGGTGATTCTATCGGGGAACTGGGTTTATGCAACGGGCGCTCCGATCACATTCCCCGTAGGATCGTATGTGATCGACAACACTTACGGGAAGTACTATTCGGCACGCAACGGCTACAGGATGCGAGACTATCACCGGCTGGACCTGTCGCTGACATTAAAAGGGAAAGAACATCCCGGTAAAAAATGGGAAGGCGAATGGGTTTTCTCAATGTATAACGCCTACGGAAGACATAACGACTGGATGATCAATTTTGTGCAAGACTCAAAGGATGTTACAAAAGTTGTCGCAGAACGGTGGTATCTGCCTTTCGTTTTCTTTCCGGGAATTACCTATAATTTCAAATTTTAATCATGATGAAGAATATTAAAGTCCAGATAATATCTATTTTCATTCTCTCCATTATAGCTGCAGGATGCACCGAAACCATCGACAATATCCAGCTTGATTCTACCCGGCCGCGACTGGTAGTCGAAGGATATATTTCGACCGATACTACACGCCAAATGGTCAGGCTTTCAAAATTGGGTGACGCCCTTAAGAAAGACCCTGTTCAGGTTATTTCAAACGCATTGATTACAATTTCGGATGGTACTACTACTTTCGGACTCACCGAAGACCAAACCAGGAAAGGAACTTATTTTACTTCACCTGATGTTTTCGGAGTTGCAGGGCGGACTTATACCCTTCTGATAAAGAATGTCGATATCAATAATGATCAGGTGATGGAGGAATATACGGCCCAGTCGTTACTCAAACGATTGAATCCCATCGATTCGATTCATTTGGTTTACAATACTTCTAACCCCGATTTTAAAAGCTGGAGTGTGAATCTTTACTCGTTGGATCCCGGCGAAGGGCGTAATTTCTATCTTCTAAAAGTGCGCAAAAACAACATATTACTGACAGACAGCGTATTTAAATATTCAATAGCCGACAATTACAGTTTTGAAGGAAAGTATTTTGATGGTTTTCCCGTGTATTCGATCAGAGAAGACCGTAAAACTGAAAAACTTACACCTGGTGATACCGTAACCCTTGAAATGTATGGGATTACTGAAGACTATTATTCATTTATCTACAGCTATATAGCCGATTATTACCCAAAAGTTCCGATTTTCAGCGGACCATCTGCCAATATACCAACCAACATCAAACCAATTGAGGATGCGGTTGGAGTATTTGCAGCCTATTCAATCAAACGGAAAAGCGTCATCTACAAATAAGACATCCGTTCGGGAATAATAAATACCACTTTTACTTGTACGTACAAGTAAAAGTGGTATTTTTGTGAAAAATTGTTTTGCGTGGAAGAAAAAAGGTACAGACAGGTACAGAACTTTCTGAAGCATCAGATTCAGAAAGGCGATTACGTGGTTGGAGATTACCTCCCCTCTGAAAATGAATTATGCTCAACCTTCGGAATAACAAGAACAACTGCCCGAAAAGCATTGGAGGAATTAACAAAGGAGGGTTTCATTGAACGGCAGCACGGAAAAGGGAGTATTGTGCGCGAACGGCGGCTATCGCTTGGGTTGCTGAATGTGAA
>Ga0302215_10002858_pt1 | contig 11781 bp, 11 predicted proteins | sample II_Fen_N3_1_FD_194580 | JGI IMG/M metagenome (GOLD analysis project Ga0302215, IMG submission 194580) | Peat permafrost microbial communities from Stordalen Mire near Abisko, Sweden - II_Fen_N3_1 | ecosystem: Environmental > Terrestrial > Soil > Wetlands > Permafrost | place: Sweden: Abisko... | reverse complement strand
TTTTCACGCCGCGTTCGGTAACTCCCTGATGAACGGGACCGAGTTTGTACATGTGGTTACTGAAGTTTGTTCCGCTACCGGCATTCATAAACGAATACAGTGCGGTGAGCATCAAAGTCGATTTATGGTGGGTAACCGTGTAAGGACCGGCAAAGATTGAAACTGCTTCGCCGTGCAATCCCTGGCAATTGGCAAAGAAAAGTGAATCCATAGCCGAGAATTGTTTGCCGATAATGCATCCCTGTCCGATAAAGCAGCGCGAAATCATGGCAGCATCGGTAATAGAAGTTCCGGACTGAATAATAAAATTGTTACACTGAACGCCTGAGCCAATCGTAACAGGTGCTTGCTGGTTGCTGATGATTGTTCCGTTTTCGAGCAACGAAACACCTTCGAGTTGAGCAAAATCACCTACCCGTACATTTTTCAGAGTTCCACTGTTGACAAGTCGCACATTTTTTCCAATCACACCCATGTCCGATTCCTGAGAAAGCGTGTACATAGCCACCAATTTATCAAGCTGACTGCTAAGTGCAGTATCGTGGCGGTAGAAAGCCATCATATAGGCCAATGGTGCCGACAATTGATTGAAAATAGCTACTTCGCGACCACTACTTTCAATCATAGTGGCCACTTTCACACCATTTCCAAACGACGAAATGCCATCTGTCAGCAACAGGTTCACATTTTCAATATATGCGCCTTCTTCAATGCGGTAGTTGGCAATGTAGTTGTGAATTTTATCGATAAAAACATCGTTTTCAATCACACAGTTACGCAGTACGGTATTGAAAACGCCTGCATGTTTTTTGATGCCCCCTGCCAGTTCGAAAACCTTGTTGTAAGTGCCTAAAAATACAATTCCTGAGAAATGTACATTCTGAATAAACGTGGGTGAAAAGTCTTCAGAAACCTGAACTTCCGTCCAGTTTTCGGCCGAACAGCCAAAAACAGTTAGCGTTGCAATTTCTTTATCAGTTAGTTGGCGATAGTTAGTCATGTTCTATGAATTATCAATCTTCTATTTCGTCGTATTTCTGAAACAGAAAATCATTGTACGGATAACGTTCTATGTGAATGGCTTTAATTTTTTCGTACATCAATTCCTTCAGTTGGTCGATGTTTTGTTTGTCGCGGGCCGAAATAAAAATGCAATTGTCGTGCATTTTAGCCATCCATGTTTTCTTCAATTCCTCCAGACTGATATTTTCCGGTCTGATGGGGGCCAAATCATCTTCTTCTTTTGGTGTATAGGTAAATGCATCAATCTTATTAAATACCAAAATCATTGGTTTTTCCTGCGGATCAATTTCTTTCAGCGTTTCATTTACTACTTCCAATTGTTCGTGAAAGTTGGAATGCGAAACATCCACTACGTGAAGCAACAAATCGGCTTCGCGGACCTCGTCGAGTGTCGATTTAAACGACTGCACCAGGTGATGGGGCAATTTGCGGATAAACCCTACTGTATCCGAAAGTAAAAATGATAAGTTTTCAATAGTTACTTTACGAACCGTAGTATCAAGTGTTGCAAAAAGCTTGTTTTCTGCAAAGATCTCCGATTTGCTCAATAGATTCATTAACGTTGATTTTCCCACATTGGTATAACCAACCAGAGCCACACGAACCATTTTGCCACGATTCTTTCGTTGTGTGCTCATCTGAACATCAATGTCTTTCAGGTTTTGTTTCAGCAACGAAATTTTAGTAAGGATAATACGGCGGTCGGTTTCAATCTGTGTTTCACCCGGTCCGCGCATCCCGATACCCCCTTTTTGACGCTCAAGGTGAGTCCACAAACGGGTCAAACGTGGTAACATATACTGGCATTGGGCTAGTTCCACTTGTGTTTTGGCGCTGGCAGTTTGTGCGCGTTTGGCAAAGATGTCAAGAATAAGACTTGTCCGATCCAAAATCAGCACTTTCAATTCGGCTTCAATGTTGCGGAGTTGTTTTGGCGACAATTCATCGTCGAAGATAACCACGCCAATTTCATTTTCGTCGACAAAGTTTTTAATCTCTATCAATTTACCCGGTCCAACGTATGTTTTTGGATTTGGATACTCAAGTCGCTGGAAGTAAAGCTTCTCGGGCGATGCTCCTGCCGTTTCGGCCAAAAACGCTAATTCGTCGAGGTATTCTCTGGCTTTTTCTTCGCTTTGTACTTGGGTAATTACACCCACTAAAACGGCTTTTTCTTCGTAGATTTCTGTTTTCATCTTTTTTTATATATAAAACCCAAAAGCAAATTATGCATGGAATTTTTAGTAGGGAAAAGGCATTTCATTCTGTAAGGTGTTTACAGTAGAAACAGCAGGCTCATTTCAATTAAAGTGTGTTTTGTATTACAAATGTACGATTTTTTGAATTCAAATTAGTACGTTTTGCAAAATAAACAAGTACCTTTTTGAATGAAAATTGTAGATTGATTAACTTTTTTTTCAACTTAAAATATAATTTTTCTATTTTTCTCCGTTTAGTAAATTATAAAAATATTTTTCCCGCCATTCCGTTTACAAAAATAGTGTATCTTTGGCTGTTTTTTTTCAAACGCGGTAAAAATATCAATACTTTATTATATTTGATATTTAAACAACACAGATTTAATGGCTAAAAAGATTATTTTACTGTTATTGCTCGCGTCGGGTTTGCAGGCATTTTCGCAAGCGGGCTACGGTGTTTATCAGTTTCTTGATTTACCTGTTTCTTCCAGACTGGCTGCTTTGGGTGGAACAAATGTATCCTTACGCGATAACGATTTGAATTTTGCTTTGGTGAACCCTGCTTTATTGACTGCCGAAACAGACAAAGTGGTTGGTCTGAGTGTGGCCAATTATCTGTCGGATATTCAATTCGGTTCGGCTGTGTATGGTCATAATGTAAAGGATGTTGGCTATTTCGGAGTGGGAATTCAATACATCGATTATGGGAAGTTTCAGGAAGCTACTGACCTGAATGAGTTGACAGGCCAGACCTTCACGGCGAAAGATTTTGCTTTACATATTATGTATGCCCGACCATTGAATAATTACTTCACCGTAGGAGCAACGCTGAAACCGGTTTATTCCGTTTACGAACGTTACACAAGCTACGGTGTGGCGTTGGATGGTGGTGTAAGCTATAACGATCCTAAAAGTTTATTTTCGGCAGGATTGGTTTTCAAAAATCTCGGAACGCAATTCAAGGGATATTATTCCGACGAGGACGGTCAACACTACGAGCCGCTACCTTTCAACGTCCAGTTGGGTATTACCCAAAAATTGGCACATGCTCCACTTCGTTTTTCGCTGACACTGCATGATTTACAACAATGGGATTTGAACTACGAATCGACCAATCAACCCATTTCAACCATTTCAAATTCTGAAAAAGCTCCAGAACCAGTAACCACATCAGTTATCAGTGGTATTGATATGGCCTTCAGACATACTATCTTTGCAGTAGAATTTGTGCCAACTAAAACTTTCTATCTGGCGGCATCATATAATCACCGTCGGCACTCCGAAATGAGTATGACCGGTTTCAAAAGTATGGCGGGTTTCTCATTCGGTGGTGGCGTAAAGCTTTATAAATTTCAGGTGGGATTTGGTACAACCATTTTCCAGACAGGAGTTAGTTCGTACCAGTTCTCTATTAGCACTGCACTTAACGATTTTAGATTGTAAGAATGAAAAAGATTATTGTTGCCATTGATGGATTTTCTTCGTGTGGAAAAAGTACCATGGCTAAAGAGCTGGCTCGCGAAGCCGGCTATATTTATGTAGATACAGGTGCAATGTACAGGGCTGTTTCGCTTTTCTGCCTGCAAAATGGCTGGATGACCGAAACAGATATGAATGCCGAAGAAATTGAAAAGCGCATACAATCTATTCGTATAGAATTTAAGCCGAATGCCGAAGGAAAAGCAGATACTTATCTGAATGGAAAGAATGTAGAAAGCGAAATACGAACGCTGGAAGTGGCCAATGGAGCCAGCCGTGTAAGTACGTTGGGTTTTGTGCGTCATGAATTGGTTCGTCAGCAACAACTTATGGGTAACGAAAAAGGCATTGTGATGGATGGCCGCGATATTGGTACAGTTGTTTTTCCACAGGCCGAACTGAAGATATTCCTCACTGCTTCACCCGAAGTGCGCGCTCAACGCCGTTTCGATGAAATGGCTGCCAAAGGCGAAACCGTAAACTACAATGAAGTACTCGCTAATGTGAAAGAGCGTGACGACCGCGATCAGAATCGTGCCGAAAGTCCCTTACGCAAAGCGGATGACTCAGTGGTGATTGATAATTCGAATCTTACACGCGACGAACAGCGCGAAATCCTACACATGTTGTTTCTGGAAAGAACTATTTGAGAGTGATTTTTTGGGCCGTAAATGGACCCTGTTAATGTTACTTTTGCTCAAATTCCGGCTGTTATAATAGTATTTATCCCTCACATTCTTCCCGAATGAATTCTATGTGAAGTTTACTACCTTCTCTAAACTATTGTCTGTAAATAATTGTTGGTTTATCAGTGTTTCCATTTTCAGGAAATTCGTAAAAAGTAAACCTCTAAATTGTAAGTAAAATTATGCCAAATATTGAAATTGACGAAAAATCAGGATTCTGTTTTGGAGTGGTAAAAGCCATAACCAAAGCCGAAGAAGAGTTAGCCAAAGGCGAAGTGCTTTACTGCATTGGCGATATAGTTCACAATGGTCAGGAAGTTGACCGACTCACTAAAATGGGTCTTATCACTATCGACCACGAACAGTTTGCACAGTTGCACGATGCGAAAGTGATGTTTCGTGCACACGGTGAGCCACCAAGCACCTACGAAACAGCAAAAAAAAATAATATCACACTGATTGATGCATCATGCCCAGTGGTGTTGAAATTGCAATCGCGTGTGAAAAATGCCTACGATACCATTGAGGATCCCGATACTCAAATCGTCATCTTTGGACATATTGGTCACGCCGAGGTAAACGGATTGGTTGGTCAAACCGAAGAAAAAGCCATCGTAATCGAGAGCGAAGAAGATTTGTACAAAGTGGATTTGAATAAACCCGTTCGTTTGTTCTCGCAAACCACCAAATCGCTTGGAGGTTATCAAAATTTAATTGCAGCAGTAGGCAGTAAAATTAACAAGGATGTAAAATTCGAACATACCGACACAATTTGCCGCCAAGTGGCTAACAGAATGCCAAATATTACTATCTTTGCACAACAAAATGACATTATCATTTTTGTAGGAGGAAAGAAGAGCTCAAACGGGCTTGTTTTGTTCGAACACAGTAAATCTGTGAACCCAAATACATTCTTTGTATCTGAAGCAAGCGAAGTATTTGATTTGAATATTGATTTCAGCAAAAAAATAGGTATTTGCGGTGCTACTTCTACTCCCCGTTGGTTGATGGAGGAAGTTGCTAAAAAGCTGGAAGAAATGGCTACGGTTCAGGAAGCTAAATAGAAAATTAGTTAATATACTCACATAATTTTTTAAGGTCAAATGAAATACGAGATTAAATGTATTGGTGTGCTCACTTCGGGAGGTGATTCACCGGGAATGAATGCGGCTGTCAGATCGGTAACACGTGCAGCCATTTTTAACGGAATTAGAGTTAAAGCCATTTACAGAGGTTACAGGGGTTTAATTACAAATGAAATTGTAGAATTTCAGACTCAGAACGTTAGTAATATCATCCAACAGGGTGGAACTATTCTGAAAAGTGCCCGTTGTGCCGAATTTCGCACGCCAGAAGGACGTAAACAAGCTTATGATAATATGACTGCTGCCTGTATCGACGCTTTGGTTGTTATCGGTGGTGATGGTACTTTTACAGGAGCGCGTATTTTTGCTCAGGAATACAATGTGCCTATTGTAGGTCTTCCCGGTACAATCGACAACGATTTGTACGGAACCGATTCAACTATCGGATACGATACAGCACTCAATACAATTATTGAAGCAGTGGATAAAATCCGTGATACAGCTACTTCGCATGAACGCTTGTTCTTTATCGAAGTAATGGGACGTGACGCAGGTTTCCTTGCATTGAACAGTGCGTTAGCTTCGGGAGCTGAAGCTGCTATTATTCCGGAACGGGAAACTCAGGTTGACCAGTTGGAAGAATTGATTAAAAACGGTTTCCGTAAATCGAAAAACAGTAGTATTGTTATTGTGGCCGAAAGTGATATCACTGGCGGCGCTACCGGACTGGCTGAACGTATGCACAACGAACATCCTGAATATGATGTGCGTGTAACTATTCTCGGACATATCCAACGTGGTGGTTCTCCTTCGGCTTTCGACCGTATTTTGGCAAGTCGTATGGGTGTAGCTGCTATCGATGCTTTGATGGACGAACAACGCAGTATTATGATTGGAATAGTGAACAACGAAATTGTTCATGTTCCATTTACAAAAGCGATTAAAGACGACAAACCTGTAAATGAAAACCTGTTGGGAGTCATTTCAATTTTGTCTATCTAAAAACAATTAGAACCCCTAAATCCCCTAAAGGGGACTTTCAGAGCTTTTAATTAAATGAGAATTCGTTCTTTTTTAAATTGAGAGTATCTTTAAGTCCCCTTTAGGGGATTTAGGGGTCATTAATACAAACTACTTATGGTTTCAGTTCTTTTCGTTTGTTTAGGTAATATTTGCCGTTCACCCATGGCTGAAGGTGTCTTTTTGAAAATACTGGAACGTGAACATAAAACAGCACTTTTCGAAATTGATTCTGCCGGATTACTTGCTTATCATCAGGGCGAATTGCCCGATAGTCGGATGCGTTATCATGCCGGCAAGCGGGGTTACCAACTGACACATCGTTCACGCCCGTTCAGTCGGAAGGATTTCGCCCGCTTTGATCTAATTGTTGGTATGGACGATCAGAATATTGCCGGACTTAAGCAACAGGCCATGACGCTGGAAGAAGATGCTAAAATTGTTCGTATGACCGACTATTGCCGGAACATAGAGGCCACACATGTTCCCGATCCGTATTACGGTGGCGATCAGGGATTCGAAAACGTGATTGACCTGCTCGAAGATGCCTGCGAGGGACTGTTTGAGGAATTAGGCAGTAAGAAGTAGGTAGTAAGTAAAACAAAAACTCCGCTTTCCACAGTAGGATGTGGAAAGCGGAGTTTTTTTTGTGAATCTACTCTTGATTACCTACAATGCTGTTGCAGTAAGGTCTGCAACTGTGATATATGTAACAACAGTTGAAACGGCTTTTACAGTGCTTTGGCTGTATTTCAGACTGTAGCTGTAATCAGTTTCGGCATATGCATCGGTTACTGTTCCATTTTCTTTGTTGGTTGTGTACTTAGTAAGAGCAGGCAAGAACTTTGCTGATTTGTCGGCATCAGTTGTTACAACCACATTGGTTCCTTTTGCACTTTTAGCTGTAATTGTTGCACCCGTAAATTGAGCTTTTAAATCAGTAACTTGAGTTCCGAGTTTCAAAAAGTTTGCTTTTACGGTAGCCAGAACTGCTTTTTTAGTTACAACTGCTTTTGTTGCTTCACGCACATAACTAATGTTGTTGCGTGTTCCCATTTTCACAGCCAATGTATATCCGGCAGTTGCAGAAGTGTAAACTACACCACCCAATGCAAGAGCATCAGTGCCAACAGCAAAGCCAAGTGCTTTCATTTTAGCATCAAGATCAGCTTGCGTAAGACCTGTAATAGCACGAATATCCGAGATACTGTTTTTTACATCGGGAGCCAAAGCCTTAGCAGGAGCTACTTGTGCTGGTTGGGAAGCCTTTGGTTTGCTTAGTTCATCTACTTTGGCCGATACGGTTTGTATCACGCTTCCTTTTACAGCTTCAACCGTGTTTCGGATAGTTGTATCAGTCTTTACATACTCAACTGCCTTTTTTACGTTTGGATTATCTGCCACTTTATTCAATAAACTCTTCAGGTTTTGTGCCTGTGTTGTACTCATACATACAAATAAGCCGAATGCAACGGCTACTACTAATTTCAAGTTCAGTTTTTTCATTTTTATAAAATAATTGTATTAAATAATCGAGAATTGTGGCAAATATAATGACAATATTTGACATTCAAAATGCTTATGTTGATTTCTTTGTGTTTTTGATTGTATTGCATCAAAAATCCCTTTTGTTTTGAACCTGGATTTGTAGAATAAGGTCAGTTATGGATAATCGAATTAATTAACTCTAGGACCAAAAAAAAAACTGCATTTGCTTCAAACAAAACCAAAATAGAATTGTTATAAAAACATATTGTCGAAAAAATATCTCACAATATTTGTAACTTCACGCTGAAAAACAATTTAAAGAATATAACATATTAATTAATTAAAATTTTAAAAGTTATGCCAAAGGTAAACAGTTATCAAGACATTAGCCAGATTGAAAGAGAATCAAGAAAAGATTACATCGATCGTCACTCACCATTCATTCATACTGTGGATGAAGCCAAAGCAGGCGAAAAACTAACAGTAAAAGTAAAAATGGGTAATGAATATGTTCACCCGGATGATTTTGATCATTACATCAAATACATTCAATTGTGGAATGGCGAAGTACTGTTGGCTGAAACAAACTTCCCTCCGGGAACACTTGGAAACAAACCGGGTCATGCTGAAGTTGATTTCCATATCGTACCTTCAAAAGACCTGAATTTGGTAGCTATGTCTTATTGCACCAAACATGGTTTGTGGCAGAGTGATCCTAAGGCAGTAAAAATTAGCGAATAACTAATTGCCATTAGTTTCAAACATAAAACAGGCTGAAATTCATTACGAATTTCAGCCTGTTTTGTTTTTATCCAATTAATCAGCTTAAGCCAAGATTAGACAACTTTGATACAAGGTGAATGCGGGAGCAAAACTGCCGGAATGAACTTCAGCCAGCCAATGAACATAGGCGTGTGTTAGGGGCAATAGCTTTCGTTTTTTCAGTCAAGTTAGTTACTTTCAAGAATTATTAATCTCTGTCTGTTTGACAATGTAAGTTAAGTCGTTGTCAGAAGTCGTGAACGTAAATTTTATTTCATCCGCATTTATTTTCTCTGTTGTCCAATGTTTTGTTGGCAAGTTTTTTTGCAAAACAGATACATTCAAAGTGTCAAAGTCAATAAATACCAAGTCGCAATTAATGTTTCGAGTGTCATTCCATTTTTGTAAGAAAATACCTCTAAAGTCAACAAGTAACCAGTCTCCAAATATGTTGTCTGTCAAGTAAGAAATTGTCGGGTTACTTCTTAAATATAAATAATCTCCACTGTTCCATGGCAATGAACCTGCAAGTTTCTGTTCTATAAGGACATGATTCGTCGAAGTAAAGACCTGCCATTGTTTATTTTCTGATTTTTCTGTGTCCAATTTCGTTTTTTGCAAATTATCTTTTCTTATTGTTAGTCGTTGCCAAAGTGAAAGTATTCCAGCGAAAAGCATAAATAAAAGTCCAAACAGAAGAATGATAGGATAAAAGAGAATTGTTATGACAGTCAAAAGTCCGTCTATGAATTTGTTACTTGTCTTTGGTCGTTTTACCTTGTCTAAGAATGATATTTTAAGTTCTGGAGTCATTGTGTTATTTTCATATTTGCATTGTCTTTTTCTTTTTTTCTGCTACTGCCCCTAACACCTAAATATACGCAATAGCACATATATTTACTGTATTTTCTACTTTCAATAGCGCATATCATTCCATTACCCGAAATATGTGCTATTGATTTCTATTGAACGTTTGCAAATATACAAATAACATTTTTACATTTAACCTAAAAGAGTGAGGGAATTTTATGTTATACAGTATAAAATACAGATATAAATACAAACCTAATTTCGGCGAACCACTGAGCTTGTATTCTAAACCGGGGAGAGATTCATTTATCTAAGGGTGTTTCCGTTTAAAGGCCTGTAAATAAGCCCTTATTTTGTATAAAGTAGCTATAAAACGAGGGAATAATGCAACATTCTTGTACAAGAATGTTGCATTCTGGATGAATAATGGAACATTCTTGTACAATAATGGGATCATTTTGGATGAATAATGGAGCATTCTTGTACAAGAATGAAGCATTCTGGATGAATAATGGAACATTCTTGTACAAGAATGGAACGTTTTGGATGAATAATGGAGCATTCTTGTACAAGAATACGGCATTTTGGATGAGAGTTGTAACAAAACGGATGAGAGTTGACGTATTCTGGATGAATAATGGTGTCTTTGGGGTCTATTCAATAAACTGAGTCAGAAAAGGGTTTTCTTTAAGTTTGTGCAAAAAAAGGAACGCAGATGCAATTCATCCGCGTTCCTTTTCTATTATTCTTTTTTACTTACTTATTCCAGATATCCCAAGCTGCAATTGCTTGTCCGTTGAGCATGCCTTCGCCATTCAATCCCTGTGCGCCTTGTTCGAATCCTTTTTTCAGAAATAAGGTTACGGCTGGATTGTATACCACATCAAACAACAGGTGTTTATCGGTCAGAAACTGATACGGAATATCAGGGCATTCGTCGGAGTGAGGGAAAGTACCAACAGGAGAAGCATTGACAACAACAGTATAGTCGGTTAGTGTTGCGGCATTCAGTTCGGCGTAGGTAAGCATGCCCGGGCGGGCTGTGCGCGAAACAAAAGTAGTTTCAATTCCAAGTTTGCGCAGTGTGTAATCGATGGCTTTGGAAGCGCCACCGGTTCCCAAAATAAGGGCTTTGGTATGATGCGGTTTGAGCAGTGGCTTCACAGAACTTTCAAATCCGATAGCGTCGGAGTTGTATCCTCTTAGCACCAATTTATCGCCGGTGCGGATAAATTTAATCACGTTTACTGCACCAATTTTGGCGGCAGTATCGTCAAGTTCATCCAAAAAAGGAATTACCTGTTCTTTGTACGGAATTGTTACGTTCAGTCCGCAGAGTTCCTGTTTCTCTTTTAGGGCCGCAAATTCAGCAAGGTTTGCCAACTCGTATAAATCATAACGTGCGTCAATATTTTCCCGTTCGAATTTTTCGGTGAAGAACTTCTTTGAGAATGAGTGTCCCAACGGAAACCCAATTAAACCAAATTGTTTCATTGAATGTATTTTCTTTTAAGTCCCCATATGGGGATTAGGAGTCTTTATTTTTTCTTCCTTACAGATTTCAAAACCAACCAAACCAGCAGTACAGCTCCAATCAGGAAAAACACATACGATAATTGATGGCTGTATTTATTGATAAGGTCTTGTTGTCCGTGTGCCAGGTAGCCAAGGCCTGCCAGAATAATGTTCCACAGTCCCGCACCCAAAAAAGTATACAAAATGAAACTCAGGTAATTCATCTTGGCTAGTCCGGCAGGGATAGAAATCAGGTGGCGAATAACGGGTATTAACCGACCAATAAAGGTGGATGTTTTTCCGTGTTCGTTGAAAAAGTTTTCAGCTTTCTGAATTTTGACACTGCTAAGCATAAGTAATCGACCAACTTTGCTGTCGGCAAATTTGTAGATAACAAATCGTCCGAGCCATTTAGACATCAGGTAGTTGAACGAAGCCCCGATTAATGCACCAAGTGTTCCGAAAACGATAATCCAGATTATGCTCAAACCACTATCGGGTTCCATAGCCACATACACAGCAGGTGGAATAACCATTTCGGAAGGAACGGGCAGGATGGAGCTTTCGCAAGCCATGAGGGCTGTAATACTGTAGTAGTTTGTATTGTTTTTATACCATGCCTCGATGTGCTGAATAAACGAAAGCGTATCGGTAGCTGTTGCTGCCTGTGATTGCTCAACCGGTGCAGCATGGAGAGTTGCTAATGAGAAAACA
>Ga0302215_10002856_pt1 | contig 11783 bp, 9 predicted proteins | sample II_Fen_N3_1_FD_194580 | JGI IMG/M metagenome (GOLD analysis project Ga0302215, IMG submission 194580) | Peat permafrost microbial communities from Stordalen Mire near Abisko, Sweden - II_Fen_N3_1 | ecosystem: Environmental > Terrestrial > Soil > Wetlands > Permafrost | place: Sweden: Abisko... | reverse complement strand
AGTTTTCCGCTTGTGCCACACTAAAATCAGTGAGGAATACCCGTGCATCGTTTTCAGTCATGCCAATCGCCACTTTGTCGATGGCAGGAACAAGAGCATTAAAGTCATTTTCCCATTTAGACTGTACTTTTTTAATGTCAGGAACCATGTATGAGTATTTACTGTAGGCGTAATTAGCGACCCAGTTGTAAGTCCAGAAAGCTGATGTGGAAGAATATTCCAGCAGACTGCCATTATCGGGGCGATAACATTCAGGAACACGGTTGATGCCGCAATACATAGGTACATACAGGCTTGTTGCAGCATCATCCACACCAAACCAAAGAATTCCACCAATATAATCAGGCATCCAGCTTCTCATTTGGGCTACAAAAGTAAATCCTGTTTGTTGAGTGGCAGTGGGACGTTCATGAACATATTCGACACTGTCGACTTTAAATGTCAACGGGCTGCAACGAAGTTTACTTCCAAAGGGTCCGGCAGCGATTCCTTTTGTCATATCCATTTCAGTACCTTCGTACTGGTCGCGCATGTACTCTTTCAGTTTTTGAGCAGATAGTTTGATAACCGGTTTTACCCACAAAGGCATTCTTTCAATTGTTTCCCCTTTAACATAAGACAGGTATTTATCCATGGTTGGATCTACTTTGCGGAAGAAAGACCATACCCGTGCTTCACAGGCTCTCAAAGCAACATAATCGAGCGGGGCATAGGTATCCGAGAAACTAAATTCTTTATTTATCCCTTTGAAATATCCTTTTTCGCGGGCAAAGGCGATCACGTCTTCCGAATAAAGGCAATTGTTCTTATCATCATAAGGGAAAGTTGTAATCCGTGCCTGATTGGCATGAGCTGAAACACAATCATCGGGGATCCGTTGAGCTACCCATACCGCACCTTTATTATTGGCACCTTTTCCAACCATTTCCAGGATCCATACTTCATTCGGATCGGCAATTGAAAATGATTCTCCTTCGCTGTAATAGCCATATTCTGCTACTAAATCCGTCATTACTTTGATTGCTTCCCTGGCAGTTTTTGAACGCTGCAAACCAATATAAATTAAACTTCCATAGTCCATAATGGCAGTAGAATCAACCAATTCGGTCCTGCCACCAAAAGTGGTTTCGCCGATACTTACCTGATGTTCGTTCATGTTGCCAATGACAGAGTAGGTTTTTTCCACCTGTTTTATTTTACCCAGGTATTTTCCCGAGTCCCAGTCGTGGACATCCAACATAGAGCCTGCCGGATATACGGCAGCCGGATAATGGTACAGGGCACCAAATAAAAAATAGGAATCGGCATTATAGCTGATCAGAGTAGAACCATCGAGGGTAGCAGCTTTTCCGACTAAAAAGTTTGTACAGGCAAATCCTAAGTTCAAAGAGAGCAAAAAAGCAGTGGTAAAAATTATTTTCTTAATCATTATTAGATAATTATCGTTTAATATCCGTAAAGATAGAGGATTCATATTAAAACCCGAAATGAGTTTCAATATTTCAATTGAAATTTGACTTTAATTGTAAAGTATTTAATTATTTTCGGAAGTAATTTCAGTTTCGGGATTACTTTTGGTAAATGATTTCTTAAGCCAGTTAGGAATCACTAAAATTCCGAGTAATAAATATAAATAATAACTGATCATTCTCCAGATTAAGGTGACAAAAATAATGGCACTATCCGAATACTTTGAGGTAAAGATATCTTTGTAATATTCCTTGAAGGCATATTCACTGACACCGCTACCACCGGGTGTAGGGCTTACTATCATAAATACCCACAAAATCAACTGACGGGCAAAGACCACCAGGTGATTGATATTTTCAGGTTTAAATGCCATAAATACTGCATTTACAACAAGAAAACGGGAAGTCCAGGAGAGTAGCGTCATTCCAAAAGCTTTCAACCAAAACACATATGAATGTTCCCCGATATCATGTGATGCCTGAACCAGGTTGTTGGTTAATAGTTCTACATTTGAATACCATCTGCGTAAAACGGGGAGTTTAAACAGGGTTAACAGAATATGTTTTATCCAGTCAGGACGTTTAAAAATTCCAATAAACATGATACTTGTCCAAATAAACCGGGTCACGTAAAGTCCTGTAAAAATATAGGCAAAAGAGGAAACAATGACAGATGAAGAATTAAACAGCTGGTCGATAGGAATGAAAAGAAATACGATCGGGCAAACAACCAGAAAGAACAATTCATCCAGAAACAGATTTACAAACATGATGGTTGTACTGCGACCGGCATTAATACCTTCTTTTATAAGAAATATAACCACCAGGCTGGAACCACCAACAGCTGCCGGTGTAACTGCGGAGGTGAATTCGCTGAGTACATTGATATGAAATGCCTGTTTCCAGGATAATTCTTGATCGGTAAGCAACCGGAAGCGCCACATCATCCCGAAATCCCTCAATAGCATTAATAAAAATGCGAGGATAAGAAACATGACACTAAATATGGTAAAATTAAAGGAGAAAAAAACTTCGGGATTAAATTCGTCAAGGAATAGCCAACCGATGACAAATAAACCCAGTAATACCGGAATCAGAACCTGATACGCTTTAAATGGTTTCGTCACTTTTTTAGAAGCTATTATCGGTTGAATTATATTCTCCATTTTCGCTGCATTAATTTATTATACCTGTCGAGCACTTCTTCGGTAACACTCTCCCAGGAACGGGCAATACTTTTTGAGGCGTTCAATCCCGCCATACGGATTCTTTCGGGAGCACTTATCAATTCTATTAACTTTGACGAAAAAGATTCTACCGAATTCTTTACCAGAAAACCATTGAAATTATCAATTACATTTTCAGCTGATGAAGATCCTTCCACTAATATTGAAGGAGTATGCATGGCACCTGCTTCTCGAATTACCAGAGGAGCATTGTCGTAGATGGATGGAAAAAGAAATAAATCGGCTGCAGCATAATACTGTTTAATTCGATCACGATCGGAAATCATTCCCACAAATTTCACCTTGTCGCTTAACCCCAATTCTTCAGTCAATTCTTTCAGGTCGGAAGCAGCATACCCAATTCCTACGAAAAACATCTTAAATGATTGTTCTTTTATCAATGCCAGGGATTCTACAATTAACCGGATATTTTTTTCCCAGATATGCTGACCGACAAACAAAAATACCATTTCATTCTCCGGGATATTCAACTCCTTCCTGGCAGCTTTTTTTATCGGTTCAATGGGTAGATCGGTTGCAAAATCATTCCCGTTATCCACGATTTCTACTTTTCCTTTGAAACCATATTCACGAATAGTTTCTTCCACAGAAGCTTGTGGAATCCAGACTTCATCAGCTTTCTCGAAGAAACGAATGATTTCATTGGTCATCTGTTTGGCAATGTATTTATTGTAAACAGAATGCTCAAAATCATCCCTGTATTTCGAATGAAATGTTGCAACAAATGGTATCTTTTGTTTTTTGGCAATGCTTAAAGCTAATCTGCCGGAACTAAACGGACAATGGGCATGCACCAGACCGAATGAAATATTCTCAATTTCAGCATTAAAAGTGTGATCTATTTTGGGAAGCCCGATTCGATAAGGTTTACGTCCAATAATTGGTATAGATGTGTACCTGTAAATAGGATAGGGTTCATTGTCTGAATAATTCGGGGACTTTGGTGTTATAACGCAGACAGGCTGTTTTTTTTGATGTAACCAATAAGCGTAATTCTGTGTAGCAAGTGATACTCCGTCCATAATTGGTGGAAAACTATCATTAAAAATACCAATAGTTTTCAAATTTTCGCCAACTGTATTAATCATGTATTTTAGTTTTGCTGTTTGTTAAATGAAATTGTAAGTTAAAATACAATTCCCGAACTATTGAATGCAAATTTAGGAAATTCTTTTCATATTTCCATGAACAGGATTTTAAATAGCTTATATAGTAAAATATGCAACTAACTTTTTGTAATTTAAAATTATTTTTTTGAATTTAAATTGTTAAATAAGAATATCTTATTGCTAAATGAGCAAAAAGATATACATACATTTAAATTGTAAACGGTTCGAATGTTTAGAATTGTCATCTTGAATGAGTGATGTTTAAAACGATTCTACAGTTATTTAAATAATACATTAAGTTCTCATTCCAGAAAATAAAAAAATATTTATTATTGTAACAGTTTTGAAACAACATTCGTTGAATAGGTTTATCATCTAAGAATTACGATATTCTTTCATAATATTGTTCATATTTCCCTTCTTATTTAATTCCTCAGTGAAAGATTATCCTGTATGTCTGATTTTGGATATTGTTTTTTATATCGGAATGAAAAAATGGAAAAATGAAAAATTGATATATTCATATTGAAACTCATTGTGATTTTTATTTTCTATACTGAACGACGTTTTAAAATAAATGTTTTATTTTAGTGTAACATTTTGTTTGTAAACTTATTGTAAACTCTGAAATGAATAGGTTCGTAAAAAACAACTCTTACAGAATAAGCTTAAAAAATAATTTTAAAATAATATAAAAGTAATATAAATGAAACAAGCGGTAATTTCAGTCTCAATTGAGATCACTAATTGTTATAAAAATTGTATCTTTGCAATTTTAAAATTTTATTTTATTTTTATATCTATCAAAAGAATATAAATCTTGATAACTTAAACACATTGAGTCAGATAAATTCAATTTATTTCTGTCCTTTCAAGCTCAAATATTTTAATTGCTCTTAAATAAATAATTTTAATTGCTCTTAAATAAATAAATGAATGATTATAGATAGTTTGTTTATTAATTATAACATTTTTCGAAACTAATGAATCAAAACCAATCTTTGCGTTTCTTAGCAGTTGAGAAACTGACTTTTATCTATGTTTTGATAACTTCGCTGATTATTATTTATCTGAGGCCGGAGTTAACTATTTTGACTGGATTATTAAGAGTCAGATTACTGATTGTTATTTCAATAATTTTTCTTGCATTTTTCAACACCGTGAGAAACTGGTGGGTAATCCGTTTTTCACGTTATGCAATTGTCGGTGTGCTGCTTGTATACTGGTATCCCGAAACATTCGATCTGAACAGGATGCTACCTAATTATGATTACCTGTTGGCGGGATTGGAGCAGACTATATTCCAGTCACAACCGGCAATGATATTTAATCAACTCTACCCTCAGCATTGGTTTGGTGAGATCCTGAATATGGGTTATTTATCCTATTATCCATTGATAATCGGAACCTGTATTTACTTCTATTTTAAAAATAAAAAGACATTTGAACAATTCTTTTTCATCCTGCTTTTTTCTTTTTTCTGTTATTATCTCATTTATATTCTTTTTCCAACAGCCGGACCTCAGTACTATTATCAGGCAATAGGTTCCGAACACGTTAATTCCGGCATTTTTCCCAATATCGGACATTATTTTGATACTCATGAATCGTTGTCAGCGATTGGCAATAATTCCGGATACTTTTCACAAATGGTTCAGAATACTCAACAGGTTGGCGAGCGGCCTACAGCTGCATTCCCGAGTTCTCATGTTGGTATTTCAACATTAATTATCCTTATGGTTATCAAAAATCGCCGGTATAAACTGTTATCAGTCCTGTCCCCGGTTTATATAGCACTTGTTACCTCAACAGTTTATATTCAGGCACATTATGTCATTGATGTGTTGGCAGGATTTACTACGGCTTTTATATTTTACTTTTTAGGTAGCTTAGTCTATAAATTATTCACAAAACGATTCTTCGGGATTCCTGAATTAACCGCTATTATGAATAAGCCTGTTAAAGTCTGAAATACATAACTTTACATTATAAAGTTTTCAAATTCTTTACAACACACCCAACCTTAAATTCATTCCTGACATTTATAAATTATTGAATTTCATTTTTCTACTTCTGATTTTATCATGTGGTTCAATTTTCGAATTTGAATTGAATATTGCACCTGATTATAATCAGCGACAAAAATAGCACCCATGTTTAAGGACGTTCTGTTCTGAAATAATTTAAAGCATGCATTTTTCTGTTTTTTATTTATTCAGTTGAATCTGTCGCCTGAGATAATAAGATGATCGTTAGGGCCGATTTAGATAATTTCTTATCTTTGCATGCTTGTTAAAATGTAGGTTTAACCATTTAATTTTACCGGACATGTCACAATTACTTACTTTGGAAGAGCTTAACAAAATGTGTGAAAACACGATGATTGAGCATTTGGGAATTGTTTTTACAGAAATATCATCCGGTCATGCTGTTGCTACCATGCCAGTTGACGAAAGAACAATCCAACCAATGAAACGTTTGCATGGCGGAGCCATAATGACACTGGCAGAGTCGGTGGGTAGTGCGGGTTCACTATCAATGGTTGACCGGGATCTTTTTTTTGTATTGGGAGTAGAAATCAGTGGAAGTCATGTTGGTTCGACTCCTGAAAAAATGGTCATTGGTGAGGCCAGGATAGTCCATCAGGGAGTAAGTTCGCATGTGTGGGAAATACATGTAAAAGATAAGAACGATGTACTCATTTCCGTTTGCCGACTCACGAACCGCATTATTCCCATAAAGACGAAAGAGTAAGAATGAATATTAAGAATGAATCATATCAATCACTTAAAGATCTGCAAACTGTTTGTTTAGAACAGAATATTCCATTTGCATCTTACCGGTTACCCCTTCAGTCGGAAATTGTAACATTGGTTCAACATCAATCATACCCCGAAAAAATCGATATCTTAAATGATCCGGAACAAAAAAAGGGATTTATAGTTGCTCCTTTTTTTGAAACAAATCATCATGCAGCGTATATTCTTGAACCTGACAGTATTTTTTATAATGGAAATATTGATCCGGGTTTTACAGATCAACTCTCCCGGAACTCAGGTTTGTTGTTTTCCGAAAACCGGATATCGAAGGAATTAGTTACCACTTCAAGGGAAGATTTTATCAGGCACGTGAATGATGCCAGGGAAGCTATCACCCGGGGAAAATTCCACAAGGTAGTATTGTCAAAAGTCAGGGTCGAAAACCTGAACGCAGAATTTAATGCGGCTGATTTTTTCCTGCATTTATGTGAAACCTATCCACATGCATTTGTCTATCTGATGCAGCTTCCTGAAGTCGGTTGCTGGGCTGGAGCCACTCCGGAGCCTTTGCTGCTGATCGAAGGAGGGAAAGTAGAAACTGTATCCCTCGCCGGAACTCAGCTTGCAACCGGAAGCCCAATCGATGAATATCGTTGGACTGACAAGGAAATTGAAGAACAGGGGATTGTCACCGGTTTTGTGGAAAAGACGCTTCATTCGTTGCAAATTGATAAGTATTTAGTAAGTGGTCCTTCTAATTATCAGGCTGCCAATTTGATTCATCTCAAAACAACCTTTGAATTTGAAAAAGCAGATTTGGGTGACAGGACCGGTGAATGTTTAAAGGCATTGCATCCGACTCCTTCTGTGGGAGGATTGCCAAAAGATAGTGCAAGGAATTTTATTTTAAAGAATGAGAAGCATGACCGGACCTATTACACCGGTTTTATCGGTCCTTTAAACATTGATAACAAAAGCCGGCTGTTTGTAAACTTACGGTGCCTCCAATTGTTTAAGAAGCAGTTTGTACTTTATAGTGGAGCAGGTATCACCGCATCTTCCATCGCTGAAAACGAATGGGAGGAAACGGATAATAAAATGATGACCATGATGAATGCAATGATAAAAGAACCCCCGACCCCTAAAGGGGAGGAAGAGAAGAAATAAGAGATTATGGATTCTTACGGAAATTGGGAATGAATTAATACTTAATCCTTTAGGGATTAAATAGTAAATAGTAAATGAGTAAATAGTAAATCATAGAATGAATCATTTTAGACAGGGAATTAAAAACTTACCCGAAATATGTTTTGAGCATGGTATACGCACGGTGATCATTGCTCCCGGGTCGCGTAATGCTCCACTAATTCTGGCATTTACTTCCCACCCGGGACTTGAGTGTTTAAGTATGACAGACGAACGGTCGGCTGCTTATTTTGCCACCGGTATCGCTCAACATTCAGGGGAAGGGGTTGCACTGATCTGTACATCCGGCACTGCAGTTCTTAATTTTGCCCCTGCTATTGCAGAAGCTTATTATCAGAATCTGCCCCTGATCGTCATTACTGCCGATCGTGCTGCTGAGACCATTGACCAGGCAGATGGTCAAACTATCCGTCAATCGAACATTTACGCCAATTATATTAAAACCTGTGTCGAATTGCCCGTTGAAACAGTTTTGACGGAAGACCTTGCTTTTTCCGACAGTCAGGTGTCGCAGGCTATCGATATTGCACTTTCAACGCCCTGTGGACCGGTACAAATTAATGTCCCGTTGCGCGAACCCATCTACGAGGCATTACCCGAATATCACAGTCAGCCTAAAGTCATTCAAACACTTACGGCCGAAGTAACCGTGTCCTCTGCCGGTTTGCAAAAACTCACCGAATCATGGACTGCCTATTCGAAGAAACTCATTGTCATTGGGGTTCAGCCGAAGAATGAATCCTTAAACGAACTGGTTACCCTGCTTGCTCAAGAACCCGATGTGGCAGTAGTGGGTGAAAATCTATCAAATATAAGCGGTGAGCACCTCATTTGCCGTCCTGAAGTGTTTTTTGCTTCCCTTTCGGATAATGAAAAGAGCACCTATCAACCTGAATTGCTCATCACCATTGGGCATTCTGCCATTTCTAAACAGATGAAATTGTTCTTAAAAGCCAACAGACCTGTCGAACACTGGCAATTTGAATCGTCATTACCCTATGCCGATACCTATAAAAGCCTGACGACCATTGTTCCCGGTAAAGCTGTCGGAATCCTTGACAAAATGCCGTTAGGGAAAACAAAGAGTACTTTTGCTGAAGTTTATCAACAACAAATGCAGACCATCTGCAAACGTCATGATGCATTTGTTGAAGATGCTCCTTTATCGGATATGAGTGCCGTCACCCAACTGCTGAAGCTGGTTCCAGCTGGTACTGTACTTCAGCTTGCTAACAGTACTTCTGTCCGCTGGACACAATTATTCCCTACCAGGAGTGATTTATCCTATTTCTGCAACCGTGGTACATCGGGTATTGATGGCAGCTTATCAACTGCAGCCGGTTATGCCTTTTCGTCAAAACAACCAACCCTCTTCCTTACTGGAGATTTGTCGTTTATCTATGATTCTAACGGAATGTGGAATAATTACCTGGGAGGTAACTTAAAAATCATTGTTATGAATAACAATGGCGGAAACATTTTTAAATTTATTGGTGACTCTACCTTGATGGCAGATTGTGAAACGTTTTTTACGACTCCTCATCATGTAAATATTAAATCACTTGTGGAAGCCTATGGATTGGATTATATTGGTTGCAATCAGATAGAAAGTCTGGATGACAACCTGATTACTCTTTTTAATAGCAAAAAAGCTACAGTACTTGAGATATTTACAGATGAAGGATTAAATACTGAAAATTATAAGAGGTATTTTAGAAATATAAAGAGAACCCCTAACCCCTAAAGGGGGATAAGGAAAGATAGAGAACCTTTAACCCCTGAAGGGGGATAAGGAACCGGTTCTTAAAATTCTTACCCCCCTTTAGGGGTTGGGGGTCATAATAATAACAATACTAACAACTCTTACCCCCCTTTAGGGGTTGGGGGTTTTAAATAATAAACCAATGAGAAACTGGACAACAATTAAAGAATTTGAAGAGATTAAGTTTGAATATTTCGAAGGAATAGCTAAGATTACGATCAATCGTCCACGTTACCGCAATGCTTTTACACCGGATACCATTAAAGAAATGATCGAGTGTATGTCATTCTGCCGGGATAGTCAGGATATTGCAACGATCATCCTGACAGGTGAAGGAGATAAAGCGTTTTGTAGCGGCGGAGATATCAATGTAAAACAAATTGGCGGATATATCGGCAAAGATGGCATTCCCCGCTTAAATGTCCTTGACTTGCAAAAAATGATCCGCAGTCTGCCTAAACCGGTTGTGGCAATGGTCAACGGATTTGCTATCGGGGGTGGACACGTGTTGCATGTTGTCTGTGATCTGTCGATAGCTTCCGAAAATGCGATCTTTGGACAAACAGGCCCTAAGGTGGGAAGCTTTGATGCCGGTTTCGGTTCTTCTTACCTGGCACGCGTTGTGGGACAGAAAAAAGCACGTGAAATATGGTTCCTGTGTAAGCAATATTCAGCTGCCGAAGCATACGATATGGGACTAGTCAATAAAGTGGTGCCTTTCGATCAACTGGAAGACGAAACTGTGGACTGGTGCAAACAAATGATGCAACATAGCCCGTTGGCCCTGCGTATGATTAAAGCCGGCTTAAATGCAGAACTCGACGGTCAGGCAGGTATTCAGGAACTGGCAGGCAATGCTACCATGCTGTATTATATGACCGAAGAAGCTCATGAAGGGAAAAATGCATTCCTTGAAAAGAGGAAACCTGACTTCTCGAAATTTCCAAAAATGCCGTAAGGTAATGGTTTCTAAATTAATACAAATTCTATTATTTATTGAATCCAATTCAACCTTTAATTGTCATGAAAAAAGATTTGTTTTAATTCCTTTAATCGTTGGATTATGAAAAGAATCAACATTATTCTTATTTTTTCAATTTTACTTACAGGTTGTTCATCTTTTTATAAAGAAGTACTTAGTTCTCTTGAAAGTAAATATAAAAAAGGAGATGTAATTATTGTAAATGATTGGGCTCTAATGCGATCCAATGTGTTTTTTGATCTTCATAATAATAAGTTAAAGATTACTTTGATAGAAAAGATTCAACGGGATTCAGCTATTTCATGGTTTGGTCATTGGGGAAGTGAACGTGAAATTTACTTGATTTCAGCTACAAAATTTGAACCTTCAGACAGAGATGTTTTTATTGATGGTAAAGTTTTAAAGAAATTAAACCCAAAAGATAGTACCTTATATTTTATTGATGGAGCTCCCTGCTATACGTATAGAAATGCTATTAACCTGATTCAAAATAAAAGGATATCAGAAATGTCTGTTATACCGGTTGAATCAGCAATAAAAATATGGGGCGTTAAAGTTGGTAAAAATGGTGCCTTAATGATAAATACAAAAAAATAAATACTCTTCAGATAATGAAAAAATGGATTCACGCTTTCAGGCTTCGCACATTACCGCTGGCTTTGTCAAACAGCATTATTGGTTCGTGCCTGGCAGCAGCGGATGATAAGTTTCGTTGGTCCATATTTGGATTGGCAGCACTGACCACCGTCTTACTGCAAATCATGTCGAATATGGCCAATGATTATGGCGATTTTGTTAACGGGAAGGATACTGCCGAACGGATTGGTCCCAAACGCATGGTGCAGTCGGGGGAGATAACTCCCAAAACCATGTTGCGGGGCATTATTACCATTGGAATGCTGTGTGCCGTTTCGGGTGTTGTGCTGATCATCATCGGTACCGAAGGTATTCCTGTCACCAACATGTTGTTATTCGGATTATTGGGGCTGGCAGCCATTGCTGCGGCCATCAAATACACGGTGGGCAAAAACCCGTATGGTTACCGGGGATTGGGCGATCTGTTCGTTTTTATTTTCTTTGGACTGGTTGGGGTAATAGGAACCTACTTCCTGCATACGCAATCGTTTCGATGGGAACTCCTGCTCCCAGCTTCGGCTATCGGGATGCTGAGTACCGGAGTATTGAACATGAACAACATGCGGGACTATGAAGCCGATAAGAATGCCGGAAAGAAAACCATTGTAGTGGC
>Ga0302215_10002855_pt1 | contig 11786 bp, 9 predicted proteins | sample II_Fen_N3_1_FD_194580 | JGI IMG/M metagenome (GOLD analysis project Ga0302215, IMG submission 194580) | Peat permafrost microbial communities from Stordalen Mire near Abisko, Sweden - II_Fen_N3_1 | ecosystem: Environmental > Terrestrial > Soil > Wetlands > Permafrost | place: Sweden: Abisko... | reverse complement strand
ATCCGTTGAATAAAATCGGTAACTGTGTGGTGCATATTCAACATCTAAAATATGTGGGATACTTAATTCAATTACAGCGGCAATAATACGTGCGATAACATAAATGCCTGCTAACAGAAAAGCATATTTCCTGACCTGTTGTTTTAGTATATTCATTTTGTCTGAATTAATTCTATGTCTGATTTAATGAGTATTTAATTCTATTCAATAGTCTCCCGCCAGCTCCCCTCTCCCCCTCGTTTGTAACGAGGGGGTAGTTGGTTTTACGTTTTCAAACGTAGAAACAATTTTAGTTGTATTTACTATCGTTATAAACGACAGACCATAAACCCCTCGTTACAAACGAGGGGTAGGAGGATAAATGACCTGTACATCTTTTCTTTTATAGTAGACACGGTTTACTATGAAATAACACTGGCAGGATCTATACACAAACCCAACAAGATATCATTTGTATATATTTAAAAATAAAAATAGATATAATATCCGGAGAAATCGTACGATGACAGCTGCAATAAATTATATCTTCTTTCAGATGTAGCACCCAAATAATTTATCCAGTGTATTATTAAACTACCATTGCTAATGGTGAAGTCGGCATTGTAGTATACTTCACTTGCCTGGTAATTATTGCCCCGCTCCACTACCGAACACTTTTTAATTTCATTGTCTTTTACTACGGCTTTTAATTCCATTTCAATTTTTGCAATATCCGTAACCGGCTCACTCTCGCAACCCGCAAACGATATCAATAACACAAAGAATACACTAAATCTTACTAAGTTTTTCATATGGGATACATAATTTATAGATAGTGTCATGATGTATTTTATTCTCTGTTTATCAGAACACTTCCCTGTTTTTAATACTGTTTTTAATTTTTAATTGTTTCCTCTGTCCTTCTGGATATACTAATTAAATGAATGTTGTTTATTGTCGTTGGGATTTGTAATCCCAACTCCTGTATTCTTTGGATTTGTAATCCAAATATTGAATTTAAAATCGGATTAAAAATCCTGATATTACAAACAGTTGGGATTACAAATCCCAACGACCAGCAACACCATTGACTGATTTATGTATATCCGTTGAGTCTGGAGAAAGGACAAAGTGAATGCAATTACGCTATTCTTTTTCCTCTGTCGCATCGGATATATACAAACTTACTAATTGTATAATTGATCAATTTTTCATTTAATGGAGTACGTATCCGAAAGGACTTGTTGATTTCTTACTTTATTGTTGTTGACTTTCCTTCCATTGAAGATATTTATCATGCAATATTTCTCTACTTTTATTGGACAATAATCCAGATTTAATATTTATTATTTCTTCAATTGCTTCATCTGTAATATAAAAAGGGATGATATTTAGTGCACACCAATCAAGGTATGTAGGATTAAGGCCAATTACTTCTCTTACAGATTTACCTTGGTACATACCAAAAGTAAACTTTGTATCAAGATTATAAAATTCTAACTCATGAGATTGTATTATACTGTTTGGAGATATACTGGGTATACCTAAAAAAAGTTTCGTGGACTTAGATAGAGAATTTGAATGAATAACGTTCTTTTTTTTGTCTTTGAAAAGCTCCTTTTTTTCTTCTTCTTTTATTTCCATATCAATGATTTTATTTGAATTAATATTACAATAGTTCGTTTTAAAATGAAATAAATATCTGAGGTTAAATGTTTGAACCATAAAGCAGTAATTCATTACCCTTCCCTTCGTATATTTCTAGACTTAATTAAATATTCAAATTTCAGCCACAAGCAATCCCATTCTTTCATTTAACGAAGGACATATCCGCAAGGACGGAGGGGTTGAAATGGCAAAGATTGTTCTTTTCCTCAGTTAACCAGATTTGCAAATGGTCGTTTGCCATATTTAGAAACAAACAATTGTATGAGATTATTCTCTAATTTACGAGGGTCTTCAATAACTAATGGTTTCCAGCATATAACTAAATCATTTGCGTTTTTTAGTTGCCAGATTAATCTACCACCATAATGTCCAATACTCTTCCCCTGACCAAAACCCAAGTATTGACTCAATCGGGACTTTAAAGTAGCTTTACTACTATCATTACCAGCTTTACCAATATAAACTACAATTGTCTTATCTACCCAATTTGACTTTAATAAATCAATTGAGATATTCGGGTTTTTTCTTTTGAAGTACCCACCCGTGCCTTCAACCAAAAAATCACCTGGTTTTTTGGTTTGGTAGAGAACAATATATATTCCTTTTATAGTTGGAATACACGAAGTATCAAAGAATAATTCACTTATCTTTTTAAATCCGATAAAACCGTTATTCTTTAATTCATCAATATTATTAAAGCTAAATCTATCAAAACTATTCTTCGGAGTTTTTGGAATTGTAATAGTATTCAGGTCTGTCTTTGGTTTAACGATAGATTTAGGATATATCATACTGACACTCTTAATATCATCAGTAACTTTTATCCTACCTTTAAAAATCAAAAGTTGCAAATCTGTTAGCTGAAGATCATTAATGCCAAAATCATCCCTCCCGTAAAAGCCAAGATTTCTCATTTTTTGTCTTATTCCTTTCTGATCTGAAGGTGCAGTATTATTTCGCAATTCGATTAATTGTTCAAGTTGCTTAATTTCAGTTTTTGTAAATGTGTTTTTCCCTTTCATTGCAATAAGTATTTAATTCAATTCAATATTATACAACTCACTATAGCATTTAACCAGTCCTTAAGTATATTACAACCTTAATCAGCGTACAATGATTAATTTCAGCCACAACCGTTACCCTTTTTCTTATTTAATGATGGACATATCCGGAAGGACAGGGTGGGGCAGCCATACTCTTTGACAAGTATTGGTTTGTGTGTCTGCTTTTTGTGCGACTTGGCAATGTGTATGGTTGCGAAGAGTTGGCATTTTTCATATTTGAATTACTTAATACATTTGTTACAATGTACCGTTTGAAATTCTGATATAGAGTTGATCTACAGTGCCACAAATAGACCAAATTGCATCAAAAATCCTAGAGCGACTAGATGTAAATTCTTCAAGTGAAATACCACCAACACTAGCAATTGGTGTAGTTAATGCAGCTCCTGATAGATGGATTAGATTATTCCTGACTTTTTGAAATACATCATCAGTATCAGCTGGTAATATAGAGTTTGTCAATATACCCGCTTGATTTCTTGCAACATTGAGAGCTGTACCTAGACCACCGATATTGATTGACCCTGTAGCAGGTGTAACAATATTGTCTGTTGACCAAAAGTCCTTTAAATAATCAATATCTCGCAATTCCATACGCCAATTTGGACCATTTTTAAATCTTTTAATTCGAATTTTTTCGGGTACTACTTTACCGGATTCAGTTAAGAAGTCATTGTAGTTCCTTGGCATAGCATTCGCAAACTTGACCTGAAATCCATTAACATCAGGATATACTTCCATTTCTTCAAACGAATAGACATCATTAACCTGAGCCCCATAATTATAGGTATAACCTTTAAGTTCGAGCGCATCTCTTAAAGTACCCTCTAATGCAATAGATATTAATGCTAAAGAGGTTAAATAATTTTTATTGTTATAAGCAATTATTGATTGCCAAACATATTGAATTATATAGTCAGGAACAATATCATCATTTGAAATTGAAATATTTCTTATATGAATTGCTATTTGTTCACTATCTTCATCAGATGGAAGTTCCCATTCTATTTGCCACTTTCTATCAGAAGTTAATTTAATTATTACATTATTTTCTACTTTAATACGGCATGAATTTATAAAATCAAGCAAAGTTACTCCATGAGCACCTCCGTTTGCAACTAATTCAGTATGTAGTTCTTCTATCCAAGAAATCAATAAATTTCGACCATAATTGAATGCAGATCTCTGCATTCTATTTTTTATCTCATCCAATTGACTTGAAACACTAGCGCCTGCTACAATGTTAAATGGATTTGGATCAGAAGACAATGCCCTCTCAGCAGCTTTTAATAATTCAGTTTGAGCTCCAGAATACAATTGAACGAATTCTTCATAAACTTCAATTATCTTTTTCCTTGGAATATTGGGTAAAGATTTCATATTTGCTCCTCCTTACCAATTTCAGACATAATCATTTTTAACTTCAACTTATTCTCATTAAGCTCCTTCTCCTTCTTATCTAATTCCTCTGATAACATCCTGTAATTTTCACAAATTTTGTTTTGTGCGAATAATGGGGGAATTGGAATATATATCGACTCAAAACTTTTAAGACTTAAAGCTGGAATAACAGTTCCTGTTGAGCCTTCTTGTAACTGATTTTGTACGTAATCACTATTTAATGCAATGGCTAGATAATATGGATTTACAATTTGTAAATTCGGTCGAACCACAATTAGATGATGATTTATCCCTAATCCATCATAATGCTTTTCAACCATAGCAGCACTTCCTCTTTGAGTTCCAATAATGTTTATTACTATGTCATTTTCGTATGCACGCACAGGATTTGATGGCTCTAATTCATTGCTTGTATATGAAAGTTCGCCATCTATTAGTTTCATTGATCTGATAACTGCGGGAGCTAAATATGGAACTTCCTCTTTTTCATCTCTTTTATAAGTTTTACCTCTTTGTATCTCAATAGATACTTCTTTTAATGGTATGGCTTGAAAACCATGATGAAGTTTTTCCATACCATCCTGATATTCTTTATACCAATAGTTGGAGAAGTGAAGGTTTTCAGGATTAAGTTCATTAATTAAGAAGCCATTTTTACCGGAGTCAAACGGACTTGATGTGCAAAATGCTTTCCAGTTATTTATAATATTGTCATAAGTCTTGTTATTTTCATATGAAACTGGTACTTCTTCTAGAGAAGCAAAAAACGTATCCCTATTTTTTATTATTTTATTTTGTATTACTAAAATGCTGGTAGAAACTGTAGAGAATGGTTTAAAAGCATCAGGAGTTAAACTTATAATTCCTTTAATGTATGAATTCTTTAATAATAACCTTCTAAATTTGCTATATCGGCTTGAAAGTAGCATTCCATCAGGTACAATAACTATTACATAGCCATCATCTTTGACATTAACTAATGCTTTGTTTATTAATAATTCAACACTGCCTTTTTTGTCAAATCCATATTCAGAATCAACTTTTAACCCAAACGGAGGAGCCAAAAACACACAATCAAAATAATTTTTGTATTTATTAGGTACATCGTTCGATAACAGATTTGCATCAAATTCTGCGCTACTTTCCCTACCGCTGGATAATAATTGTTGCGACCTTATCCAATATTCATTGGACTTATTAAAATATAATCCTTTGACTTCTTTCCATCCATTATTATGTGCACTACTAATTAATGTGCCATATCTGGCAAATAGATCCAAAGCAAAATCTTTTGTTTTATTTTCTGGATACAAATTGATCATAAAGTCTGAAAGCCATCTTGTAACCTGCAATTCAAAACGGTTTTTCCCAAGATATTTATCAATAAAGCTGAGTACCTCAAATCTATTATTGTAGAAATCAATTTCATCCCATCTATCAAGCACTTCTAACAGCACAGATTTTTTTTCATTGTAATCTTTCTCATTCGAGCTATTTAAATGGTTTTCGATTGGAAGATCAATACTAAGTCCAATGTCACTTCTTATTTTCGTAAAGATTGCTAAGGATAAATCAAAATAGATATCACCAGTAATAGGAAAATTTTCAAGAAAGCCTACAGCATGGTTTATTATTGCATTGATAAATTCTGAATTTGATAGTTTATTGCTCCTAACTTCAGAAGCATATACAGGATCAATAACTTGAGGTCTACCATTCTCAGCGGTTTTTAACCAAACGACTTGATAACCATTTGTTACAAAAAAATATTTTGCTCCAATATCTATCGCATTTCGCTGTAATTTCCGTGCAACTGGGTGATATGAGACTTCTGAATGTGGAATTTTAAAAATATCTGATTGAGACTTAATCTCAATTGCAATAAGTTTATCACTACCAGATCTTACAACAAGGTCAACAAGTCTATCAGATGGGGTACTTATTTCGTAATCAACCATTTCTGTTCCGTAACCTAAGCTTTTCAGATATTGAATTACTTCATTATATAGTTTTTCATGTTCAATCATAAAGCAATCTCCTTTTCTGACTTTTATAATATTTCAAATGTTTTATTTCTATTTTAATTTTATTTAGTGCGTTGGCAAAAAAATAGCTCTTTTTGTTTTTTTAAGGTTAGCTATTGTGTTGGCAAAAACCAAATGTGCTATTTTTGTGCAGGCTCTTAGCATGAAAACTAATAACTTATGTGTTTCCTATGGGTGTCTTTACTTATTTTTTTTCGTCGTAAAACAAGTGAACACAACTGAGATCATCCTTGTAAATAAAGCATTCTTTTTTATAGTTTTTTTTATAAGGGCATCTTTCAACTCTTAATGATTTTACTGTATAGAATTCTATGTTATTTACTTCGTGATCATTTTCAAAGTCATAATCCTCTGGTAACATATTATAATTAAGAATATCTGTGTTGATTTCTTGATGGCCAGTATAAAAGATAGAAACAACTATTATTTCTGTAACGCTTTTAAAGAAATCATCTGCTCGTTTTGCAATTAACTTTCTAATTGTTCTTCCATCGTTAACAACGTCAGTCAAAATAATTACTTTCTTGTATTTCCCATCGTTATTTTCAAAATTTAGTTTTTTCTCATAATTGTCATGGTCATTATATCTGTATGAATATGGTAATGATGTATATGGGATATTAAACTTTATTGATGCTTTGCTAGATATTATATTTCCTTCATATCCTAAACCAACTATTAAATCACAATTGATATTTAAATTGAATGTTTCTATGACATCTATAATTGCATTTTTCACAAAATATAAATCTTCTTTATTTTCAAGCAACTTTGATACATCTATCCAATTATGAGCTCTTGATGTCTCGCTCCAATGAAAATGACCTGAATGGTAAAGTTTTTTATCTTTAACTATGTTGTATAGTTTAGTCGATATTAATTGATTATCGTAAAACTTTTTTTCTTCTATTCTTTTTTCAGTCTTTACATTATCGTCCTGAACAGATGTGTGAGGGAGTGCATCGTCAACATCTTTAATTAATTGAGTATTCTCTATGTATAAATCTATTGTTTCTGGTTGTTTTGCTGCTCCATTATTTCTTATATCCCAGAATAACTTAAAATCGTTTCCATTGGGTTTTTGAAGTGCATAGATTATATTTTTAAGAGTAATGTCAGAACCAATTTGAATTGGATAAATTTTGAAGGTAGAGTCATATTTTATTGAGCAAAAGTCACCACAGTCACTTGTAGAAATAGAACTTGATGATATTTTTTTAAAACAAGAAGTATGTTCATTCCCTGTAAATACAAATTTTATGTTTTGCCTTTCTAATTCTGCTAATAAGTGTATTCTATTATCTGCTTCCCATTGTCCATTATTTTTATCTTCGTAACCAGATGTAAAATTATGATGCCAACATGCAATATAATTAAGGTTTTCAATATTTAAATTTGCTTTAAGTTCGACTAATTCTCTTCCAAAAGATTCTATTGGAATAAAACCTTTTCCACCTTCGTTGTTGATTTTGTAATTTGAATTGATACCCAACAAAATTATTTTATTTTCAATATTTATGTGATTAATAATAATTTTATCAGCAGGGAATTCTCTTTGAGTTAGATTTTTATAAAATGAAGAAAAATTTGAAAACTTAACACTATGTAGAAGATGTGATTCGTTTGTCGGATTTATTTCTAATTCATTCTCAATCGATCTTCTATGAACATCATGATCGCCAGGTATAATTAAAATATTTTTGTTTTTGATATTTAAACCACTAATAATTTTATTTATGTGATTTAAAGCAAATTCAAATTCAATTTTCTCTCCAGAATTTGTAATATCACCCGTAACAAGTAATATAAACTCAACTTTATCAAAATCTTCTTTTACTTTATCTATAAATAACTTTAAATAATGATTTGAACTTGCGTTATCACTATTTGTATCTAAGTGAGATTCAATATTTTGGTTAATCTCACCATTACTTTTTGTATGTGTTGTTACATGCAAGTCAGAGATATGTATAATAACTTTACTCATTATAGTGATTCTAAATCTGTAAATATATCGTAATTTAACTCTTTGTTGTTTGCTCTTTTTATAGAAAATATTGCTATTGTGGCATTTTCTTTAATTATATGAGTATTTTTTAAAGTCTCTGTTTTGATTAAAGAAACATTTCCTAAGCAGTTTCCTCCTATGAACTGAATTAAGCTTTTTACTATCTTGACTTCTGTCCCTAAGCAAACTAAATCCGAAACGATTATATATTTTCTTTTATCTGAAATTGTATTGTCTAATCTATTATATAATTTATTTATTGGTCCAATTTTATCAAAGATTAAAATGTCTAATTTTAAAAAAGTTGATAATATTGATACAATAAATGCACTATTCATGCTTTGGCAAATTAAGATTGGTCCATATTCTATCTCATTTTGCCATTTGGTTTTAATTTTAATTGCAAGCTTATAGATTGAGAATAATAGTAATTCTTTTTCATAACTCATAAATTTTTTCATATCAACGTATGATGTTAAATATACAAAAGAAGAAGAATGTGGTAATGAATGTGGATTAATATATTTCTTAATTGTAGATTTAAATTCCTCATAAAATATATCAGCGGGTTTTATTTCAATATTAGTGAAATTGTTATGTGCATTTTCAAATAAATAAAACTTAGTAAAAATGTCACCTTGCAAAGTATTGTTTGAATTTTCAATAGAATCAAATGCAAGCTCTTCACACAGTTTTTTACTAATATCGATCAATAAAATTTTATAACCTTTATTCTTTATATTAATTACAGTCCTGTTTAAATTTGGTTGGCAGGCATTGATGAATTTAAAATCAAAAACAATATTCTTACTAGCAAAGTTATCTTTATCGATTTCTTCTGCTATTCTATCAATGGTTGAAATTTGAAGTCTATCACCATATATTCCACTCTTATCATCTTTGATATAGTTTGAATTTATTACTTCTTCTGCATGTAAGTTGAAGTATATAAAATTTAACGTGACAATTTTTGATATTATCATAATATTAAAGGTTGGGTATTTCTACTTCGATATGGACACCTCTGAATTTAACTTTGTAAAATCTCAAAGATGAGAACTTTATATCATTGTTGTATTTATCAATTGCTTTATCGAAAAACTTGACAAAACTTGTTTTCATATGAATTGATAAATTAATTAGATTATTCTTGTAATATGAATCATCTATTAATTTGAGTAAATATCTATTATGAAGTTCGTATATTTCTTTCCTATTAATTTCCAAATCATTTAATTCATCCATCATCCTATTAGATATAATAACTTGACAATTCTCGGTATGAAGTCTAAAATATCCTTTACTATTCAAAACAACATTAATCATCAAGTCAAACAGACCTTTTCGTTCTTTAATAGATGAATAATATAATGTTTCGAAAATTGAATAAAGGTTATCTAAAATCTTGTCCGATATATTCGCAAGTCTTTTTCTGTTAATTAGAATTGATCTTAAGTCATTGTAAGTATAATAGAACGTTGGATCTTTTATTTCCATTGAGGCTTCAAATCCAATTCCGTTATCTGATATTGAAAATTTTGTTTTAAATCTATCAACAAACATCAACGCAAATGTTTGAGATTTTGAATGCAGAACTCCATTGGTAATCAGTTCTGATAAAATATCAATGTAAGAATTGTGGTATGATAATGTGAATTGATTTTCAAATAATAATTCTTCAAAATGCTCGCGCACTTTATAAGTATAATGTGAGATAAGGAAATCTCTTTTCTGCTCTTCTGATTCAAAACCAGCAAGTAAAACAGTCAGGTTATCATCGTCTAAAGAATATGCTCTAACTTTGTGTTCGCTTCGTTGATTTTTACCTTCAAGATTACCAATAAATCCATCATTAAATGACATTATTTTTCTCCCTTTTGGATATGTTGGATTCATATTATCTCCACAGAGATAAAAGAAATCAGAGCCATACAAAAAATCAAGCAACTTAATTGTTGCTCTATTATTATATAGTAATAACTCAATTGGGGATTTGTGAAACTTTTGTAGTTGCTCAAATAAACTCAAAAGAAGAGGGATTGTAATTGGATCAATTCTATAATTTGAATTATATATTTCTTCATCTCCATTCTCTACTATTTTGAAGCATGGGATTGTTGATTCATTAGAATAGTACTTTGAAACAGCATCTAAAAAATCTGAATAAAATTTATATGGAGAAAATGTTATGTCGCTCTTAATAATTGAAATTAATTTACTCATATTTTTATTTCATTTAATTCGATTTTATTCAAATCAATTTAATTCACATTAAATTAGGTTATTCTTCTAGTATAGAATATCTTTTTTTTGCACACTCGGGTATAAACGACAAATCTCCTCAAACAGGCATATTCCCTTTATAAGCAGATATTTAAAATTTTCTTTTTTTTGCCCTCAAAAATACAAAACATATTTAACAATGCCACTTAAATGCAAAACTTATTTTTAAACAAATTTATAAAACGGCTGTTTACGGGTGTTTCCATGCATTAAAAAACCCCGGCATAGTGTCGGGGTTCTTACAAGATGGTTATAAGTGAATTAAAGGCCTTAGTTTCTAATGCCATCATTTTTCAAACAGGTATCTGTTATCATCTTGTAACTATTTTTTTGTAAATGCCCTCTCCCCCTCGTTTGTAACGAGGGGGTAGTTGGTTTTACGTTTTCAAACGTTGAACCGAATTTAGTTGTTTTTTCGTTTTAAACGTAGAAATAATTTTAGTTGTTTTTTTATCGTTATAAACGACAGACCATTAACCCCTCGTTACAAACGAGGGGTAGGAGGAGGGGTAGTAGGAGGTTTAGAACTAATTCACTTCCACATACACAGAGTCCGAAGCCTTCTTTCCATCCTGGCTTCGTACAAAGACATAGCAGCAAGCCACCTGTTCCGCCTGAAGGGATGGATATTTCAGTTGGATTGTTCCAAGGAGTTCAAAACCGATAAATTGCCGGACAATAAGCAATTCGCCGGTTGTTAAAGCGGCACAAGCGATGATTTCATCGGTGGCGGTAACATCAGGACGCAATGCACCGGCATTATAGTGTATTGTTAATCCTCCGGCATCGGTCGTGGCTTCCGGTATCGTCACACGGGGTAACGAACCTTTGGCAAGCAGCATCAGGGGGTAACTGATTACCGGCATGGTATCTTCCATCACGAAAGCCGTTCTGAAATTAGCAGAAACAAACATGTTCTGAGGTGATTTGCGCTCATCGCGTTCAGGGAATCCCAGGGCGATAATCCCTCTGAATTTGCGATACATTTCCGCAATCCCTGACATACGTGCCCGCATGTTGAGTTGCTTTTCAGTTTTGGGATCTTTGGGATGAAAGGGTTTCAAACGAACGATGTTCATCCCATGGTAGGAATACGTCGTAAAGTTACCCATCGATTTTTTCATGGGCCCCAACAGGGGGTTTTGTGATAAACTCATAGTGTTAAAGTTTTAAATGAATAAATTATTTGTATTAAGAGAAAATGCTGTATTATCTAAAAATGGGACGCTCATTTTCGCTGATCAGGCGGATAATTGCGGATTTTTTTTATCTTTCCGATTTTTAACGGATTTAACTCCAACAAGTTGGAGTTGATCAGAAATGACTGATTAATTCCAA
>Ga0302215_10002854_pt1 | contig 11789 bp, 9 predicted proteins | sample II_Fen_N3_1_FD_194580 | JGI IMG/M metagenome (GOLD analysis project Ga0302215, IMG submission 194580) | Peat permafrost microbial communities from Stordalen Mire near Abisko, Sweden - II_Fen_N3_1 | ecosystem: Environmental > Terrestrial > Soil > Wetlands > Permafrost | place: Sweden: Abisko... | reverse complement strand
ACAGATATACCCATGGCGGCGGATAGCGCCCTGGACATGATCCGGGTGGCCTGTTATGTGCATCAGGTAGACAAAGCCATCGCGCTGGCACACCACTGCATGGACAAAGGCTATGAAACCTGTATCAACCTGATGGCGGTTTCCACCGTGGGGGAACTTGAACTTGACGAGGCATTGAAAGATATAGCCAAATCACGCGTACAGGTGTTTTATGCCGTGGATAGTTTCGGAAGCATGTACATTGAATCCATACAGCATTTGGTGCGCAAATACATGGCTGCCCTGCCCGGCAAGGAAATAGGAATTCATGCCCATAACAACATGCAAATGGCCATGTCGAACACCTATACTGCTTTAATGGAAGGCTGCACTATGCTCGACGCCACCCTCCTGGGATTAGGCCGTGGTGCCGGAAACTGCCCGATTGAGATACTGATTGCTTTCCTTAAAAACCCTAAATACCGGCTCTTGCCATTGCTTCAGGTAATTCAGGATCACATCCATCCCCTGCAACAGGAAATCGAATGGGGATACCACATTCCCTACCTGATATCCGGAGCGTTGAACGCCCATCCGCGAAAGAGCATGGAATGGATGGAATCGGATCAGAAAAACGATTTCGTGACCTTCATGAAACAAATGCACGATAACGAGATACTGGAATAGGAAACATCATTTTAAATCATAATATCGAATAATCACAAAAAATTTTTTATTAAACATGAAGGGATTTATTATTCTTTTAAGCCTGATCACATTCAGTCTTAGTCTCACTGCGCAAAACTTAAAAGTAGCAAATATCTTTGGTGACAACATGGTATTGCAACGGGAAATAAAAATTCCGGTTTGGGGAAGCGCAAAAGCAGGTGCTAAAATTACTGTTCTGCTGAATGGAGTAAAAGCAACCGGTACTACAGGGCAGGATGGTAAATGGATGGTAAAATTGCCTTCCATGAAAGCCGGTGGACCCTACAAACTCTCAGTTTCGTCTCATGAGAATATCGTCTTCAAAAACGTACTGGTAGGAGACGTATGGATTTGCAGCGGACAGTCCAATATGGAATATAAAATCAGCGGATTCCCCTGGAAATCAGCTGAAATATTAAAAGCTAAAAATCCAAATCTGAGAATCATTACCATCAACAGAAACATAGCTACAAAGCCGGTTAACGACATCGATAAAACAACCTGGAAGGAAGCTACCGGTGATAATATCGCTGATTTCTCGGCAACGGGTTATTTCTTTGGATCGAATCTTTGTGCTCAGTTAAATGTTCCGGTAGGCCTGATCAGCTCTAACTGGGGTGGAACAGATATTGAAACCTGGATGAGCAATGAAGGGATACGAGAAGTTCCGGATTTTATAAAGATAGCTGACTATTTAAAAAAACCTGAAATTACAAAAGAAAAACTGGAGGCACAGACTAAGAAAGAGTTCGAAGAATGGAAACTTAATTACTTCAACAAGGGGTTAGGTTTTGATGAAAAATGGTTTCTCCCGAATGGTTACTCTACCGGCTGGCATGACATAAAAGTTCCATCCATGTGGACTGATTTTGCCGATCTAACAGGTTTTAAAGGAGCTGTCTGGTACAAAAAACAATTCAACCTGCCTGCAGAATTAATTGGAAAAGATTTAGTGGTAGGACTCGGATCACTTCAGGACATTGACCAGGTATGGGTGAATGGAATAGAAATAGGAAGTACGGTATCGAACTGGTTGTGGCGTAATTACAAGCTCCCCAAGAATTTAATTCATGAAGGAAACAATGATATCACGGTACTGCTATTCAACAAAAACGGGAATGGAGGTTTCTCCACAGCAGCCGATTATTTGCATGTTTGTTTAGACAACTATCAGGATCCATCAGGAACTGTATGCCTGTTACGGGGTGATTGGAAATACAGAAAGGGCACTCCTTTGACTCAGGAAATTCCAAATGCACCTTCTCAGACCATCAATCCGAATTCATATCCAACATTACTTTATAACGGTATGATTGCTCCCCTGCTCCCTTACGGAATAAAAGGGGTCATCTGGTATCAGGGTGAGAATAATGCTGCACGTGCGGTGGAATACCAGAATTTATTCCCGACTATGATTACAGATTGGAGAAAACAATGGAATCAGGGTGACTTTCCGTTTTTGTTTGTTCAATTGGCTGCTTTTATGATCCCTACAAAGGTTCCATGTGATGCCCCGTGGCCCGAACTTCGCGAAGCGCAAACGATGGCTTTTAAATTGAAAAATATTGGTATGGCTTGTACGACCGATATTGGTGATGCAAACAACATTCACCCTACCAATAAACAGGAAGTCGGGAGACGTTTATTTTTAAGCGCACTGAAAGTTGCCTATAACAAGGATACCGTCTATAGCGGACCTACGTATCAGTCGTTTCAAACAAAGGGAAATAAAATCGTTATCAACTTCACCAATACCGGTACAGGACTGATGTCAACCGATCTTTTTGGTGTACTTACAGGATTTCAGATTGCAGGAGAAGATAAAAAATTCGTTTGGGCTAAATCGGAAATCAAAGGTGAAAACGTAGAGGTTTACTCTGAAAATATAAGTCATCCGGTGGCTGTGCGTTATGGCTGGGCTAATAACCCTGACCGGGCTACACTTTTTAATAAAGAAGGATTGCCTGCACCACCTTTCCGCACTGACGACTGGGAACTAAGTACAAAGGATAATACGTACCTGAAATTTAAGAATTTCGTTTATTGACAAAATCTTTAGCATAATTGAACAACTAAAACCGACGGGGTGGCTTAGGCCACCCCGTCGTTGTGATTATGCACTTAATTCTGTTTCACCCATTTCGTACATTGTTTCAGGGGCTATATCAATATTCCCATTATCCCACTCCAGGGTATCGGTAACCGTGAATTTTTTAAATACTTCTTTATTTTTGAGAGGCCTGAATGCCGGGTAATCGTTTACAAATAAAATTGTATGGAAATCAATTATTTTCCTGACCCCATCATTAAACAGGACACTGACCTTATAATCTCCAACATATTCAGCTTTAGTTACTTCCGTAAACATATCATTTTATTTTAAAGGTTCAATTTTATTGGGTTGTTCTCCATTTTTGGCTTTTTCCCAAGCTTTTATCAGTTCATCTTTGTGTAAATCCTTCCATTCAAAAATAAGACGTAAAGCCCTTTCAGACATTTCACCTTTCACAATACCGCTTTCAATTTCAATAATTACTTTTTGATTTCCATATTTAGCATGAAAGTGTGGAGGATTATGATCAAGGAACATGATCTGAATATAGATTCCAAAGAATTCGCTGATTGTTGGCATATTTACAATTATTGATTTATATGCAAATATACACACTTCTAATAGATAACAAAAGAGAAATAAATATGTTTGTCTCTAAAACTTACTCCTACTAACAACCGGGCGTCTTAAACCACCCGGTTGTTAGATAAATCCCTTTTTGTTGAGGAATTAAGTTATTCATCCAATGTTCTTTTTTATTTGGCATTTCGTACAAATCAAAAGCAAAAAACTCGGAAATAATAGCGTTTATGTCAATTATTTGTGGTATATTTGTGTGTTTTTTTAGGCACTAATCCATCATTCTGAATGGTACAACTAAAAAACATCAAACCATACAAAACAAACATCATAAAATAAAAATGAACGAAGTAGAAACAGCAAGAGCGACTGCCAGTGCCAACTATGGTGCCAGCAGTATTCAAGTGCTTGAAGGATTGGAAGCAGTGCGCAAACGCCCTGCCATGTACATTGGCGATATTGGGGTAAAAGGATTACATCACCTGGTATACGAGGTGGTGGATAACTCCATCGACGAGGCAATGGCCGGATTTTGTAATAACATTCAGGTTTTTATTAACGAAAATAATTCGATTACCGTTATTGATAACGGTCGTGGTATCCCGGTGGATATGCACGAAAAAGAAGGTAAATCGGCACTGGAAGTGGTGATGACCGTACTCCATGCAGGAGGTAAGTTCGACCACGGCAGCTACAAGGTTTCCGGTGGTTTGCATGGTGTGGGGGTATCGTGCGTCAATGCGCTTTCTACTGACTTACGTGTGGAAGTTTCCCGTGAAGGCAAACTGTATATGCAGGAATATGAGTGTGGACTGCCTAAATTTCCGGTAAAAGAAATCGGAACTTCTACAACGAATGGCACCCTCACTACTTTCCTACCGGATAGCAGCATATTTATTGAATCGGTTTACAAATGGGATATCCTGGCAAGCCGCCTGCGTGAGTTATCATTCCTGAATGCAGGGATTACCCTATCGTTGACAGACAAACGCCATATTGAAGAAGACGGGTCATTCCGTAAAGAGATATTTCATTCTACCGAAGGGTTGAAGGAATTTGTGGAATACATAGATGAAGCCCGCGAACCGCTGATTGAAAACATCATTCATATTTCAACCGAAAAGAATGGCATTCCGGTAGAGATAGCCATGACCTACAATACCTCTTACAATGAAAATGTACACTCGTACGTAAACAATATCAACACCATTGAAGGTGGTACTCACCTGGCAGGTTTCCGTCGCGGATTGACCCGTACGTTGAAAAAATATGCCGAAGACAGCAAAATGCTCGAAAAACTGAAAATTGAGATCAGCGGCGATGATTTCCGTGAAGGATTGACTGCCGTCATCTCCATTAAAGTACAGGAGCCTCAATTCGAAGGTCAAACCAAAACCAAACTCGGTAATAACGAAGTCATGGGTTCGGTGGATATGGCCGTTGGTGAAGCATTGGGCAATTACCTGGAAGAAAATCCAAAAGCAGCCCGCATCATTGTTGAAAAGGTAATACTTGCCGCTACAGCACGATATGCTGCACGTAAGGCCCGTGAAATGGTACAACGCAAATCGCCTCTTTCGGGAGGTGGGTTACCCGGGAAACTGGCTGACTGTGCCGACAAAGATCCTGAAAAATGCGAATTATTCCTGGTCGAAGGGGACTCGGCAGGTGGAACGGCTAAACAAGGCCGTAGCCGTCAGTTTCAGGCCATCCTGCCTTTGCGTGGTAAAATCCTGAACGTGGAGAAAGCCATGCCACACAAAGTGCTGGAAAGTGAAGAAATACGCAATATATATACCGCTTTGGGCGTTACTATAGGAACAGAGGATGACAGCAAAGCATTGAACATAAAAAAGCTTCGTTATCATAAAATCATTATCATGACTGATGCGGACGTGGATGGTAGCCACATTGCAACGCTGATCATGACATTTTTCTTCCGTCATATGAAGGAATTGATTGAGCAAGGATATCTGTATATCGCAACTCCCCCACTCTATCTGTGTAAAAAAGGGAAAGTGGAAGAATATTGCTGGACCGACACACAACGTCAGGTATTCATCGAAAAATACGGTGGCGGAGTGGAAGGTGGAATCCATACACAACGGTACAAAGGTTTGGGTGAAATGAATGAAACTCAATTGTGGGATACTACCATGAATCCTGAACATCGTACTTTGCGTCAGGTAAATATTGAAAATGCAGCTGAAGCAGATCACGTTTTCTCAATGTTAATGGGGGATGATGTAGCTCCACGACGTCAGTTTATTGAACAGAATGCCACGTATGCCAAGATTGATGCATAATCAATTGACGTGATGATGTGTTAATGTAATGATGTAATGATGTGATGTTGAAATTCATTGATTAGTATTCAGAAATGATGACTTGTGATAATGTGATGATAACTTTCATTTTATACTATGCATAAATGACTGAAAGATTATTAGAAAAATTATTTGATTAACAAATAAAATAATTAGAATAAAATCGAATTGTCAAATTAACACATCATCAAATTATCACATCATCACATCATCACATTAACGATTTATGAATATAGCTGTATTCTGTTCATCGAGTAATCAGATTGCGGACCATTATAAACAAGCAGCCTTTCACCTGGGGGAATTAATTGCCGAAAGCGGGAATAAGCTTGTATATGGTGGTGCAACAGGGGGTTTGATGGATGCAGTGGCAGAAGGTGCGCTGAGTAAAAAAGGCGAGATCATCGGAGTAATTTCGAATGCAATTATCAAAATGAACCGCCAGAGTTCTTTACCTACGGAACTTATTACTGTAAATACGTTGAACGACCGTAAGACGCTCATCAAATCATTATCCGATGTGTTTGTCGTTTTACCCGGCAGTTATGGTACTTTAGACGAAATGTTGGACATTGTTGCTTCAGGAGTGGTGGGTGAACATAAGAAACCTCTGATCATTGTCAATCAGAATGGCTTTTACGATTTATTTTTGCATCAGATAAATCACATGCGGAGTGAATGTTTCATTCCGTCAGAAGAAAGATATAAGCCGATTGTTGTTGACGATTTAGAACAGTGTATAGAGTTAATTAATTTATCAAATAAAAACTCATAATTTATTTGCATTATGAATCTTTTTTGGAAAAAACTTTTTGGAAGGATTACTCCTACTACAAAGCTTGAAAGATATCAAGCTGATCTTAAAAAAGCAATGGATCGGTATGCCGAAGTAGAAAGATCGGTTGAACTTGCGGAATACAGGAAGTTGTTTCATACAGTTAAATCTGCAGCTTTTCAGGAGAATAAAAAGATTCTTAAGCACCGGAAATACAAGGATACCGAAGAATACCGGAGCAGCAGGAAATGCCAGAAGCTTCAGAACTCTCCCGGAATCCGGCTTTATTACCAGGTACTTGGGTCCGATATTTTGAAACAATACCTAAATTTTAAGACCACAACCGATTATGAATTATTGGGGGATAAGAAAAAAGTAATGGCCTCCGAAACCCTCCTGAAATTTAAGAAGTTCGAACATTCCAAGGCATATAAAACGTATATACGTTTTTACAATTCGTATATTATCAAAGAATTCGAGCTATTAAAAATAAAGGTTGCTTCCCCGGAATTCAAGAAAGCAAATGATTTCTGGTCGAACCAGTCGCGTTGGCACAATACTCCTGAGTTTGCCCAACAAGAACGCTTTTATGAACTTGCTAAAAATCCTGACATCGTCTTCTTTGAAAATGAGAAACCGGAACGATTTGAGAAATTCCGTTCGTTGAAGATGACTTTCCAGGATGAATTTGAGTGGAACACACTCGATAAATCGCATTGGGACTTCGGGTTCCATTACAAAAGCGAAAAGCTTATTGGGAACCATTCGTTTAGCAACGAAAAACAAGCTTATCACTCCGGTAAAAATGTCTCTGTTGTCGATGGCATTTTAAAGCTGAACACAAAACATGAGAAAACCATAGCCCGCGCATGGGATGCCTCTAAAGGATTTATTGAGAAGGAATTCAATTACACTTCCGATGTACTTCAGACTGCTGCTGCATTTCGACAAAGGTGTGGTGTCTTTAGTGCAAAACTACGTTGTAAGGGAGATATCCAACATGCCTTCTGGTTAGGTGCTGAAAGCAAATTACCATATATTAAAATTTTTCATTTTAATGGTAAGTCCATATCGCTGGGCAATGCAAATAAAAATCTGTTTGATGGAATAAAAATTAAAGGAATTAATGCCAGCCAATTTTATATTTATACATTAATCTGGTCGGATAAGGAATTAATTTGGATGATCAATGACTATGAAGTCTACCGGACGGTCAGTAATATACCTTCTGATTCAATGTATCTGGCTTTCAACTCATTTATATCACAGAATCAAAAAGGGAGTGCCGGGAACATGGAAGTAGATTGGGTCCGGACATATACAACAGCTTAAAAACAATTTAATTTTAACGATGATCGAACCTTGTAAAATAAACGTTCTCAATCGTTTCGATATTGGTGGAAACAACCGGTTTGTACTAATTGCAGGACCATGTGCCATTGAATCGGAAGAAATGACCATGGAAGTAGCCGGCACACTCAAAGAAATTTGTGAAGAGCTGGATATTCATCTGATTTTTAAATCGTCGTTTGATAAAGCCAACCGTTCATCCGTTAAATCACCCCGTGGTGTTGGTATGGAGCGAGGCTTGCAAATACTGCAACGTGTCAAAACAGAACTTAACTTACCAATAGTTACCGATGTTCATGAAACCTGGCAATGTGCTGAAGTGGCAAAAGTGGCGGATATGTTACAGATTCCAGCTTTCCTGTCACGTCAGACAGATTTGTTAGTCGCAGCGGCTAGAACTGGTAAAATTGTCAATGTAAAAAAAGGACAATTCATGGCCCCCTGGGATATGAAGAATGTGATTGACAAATTACGTGATTCAGGGAATGAAAACATATTGCTTTGCGAACGCGGTTCCAGTTTCGGATATAACAATCTGGTGGTGGATATGACCGGACTGGTTGAAATGAGAAGCTATGGATTCCCGGTTGTGTTTGATGCCACACATTCCGTACAGAAACCTGGTGGACAAGGCACTTCAACCGGTGGCAACCGTGAAATGGTACCCTACCTGATGCGTGCCGCACTGGCTATAGGAGTTGATGCCATATTTGCCGAGGTGCATCCCGATCCTGATCATGCTTTTTCAGATGGTCCGAATCAATTATATCTTTCGGGCATTCGTGAAATTCTGCAACAAGCCATATTGATTGATAATATTACCAAGAATATAACGGAAGATAAATCAGGTATCAAAAGTCAGGAACCTGTACTATCTAACGTCATACAGGAAAAAAGAAAGATCAAACTTCTATTAACCGATGTTGACGGTGTATTGACAGATTCAGGGATGTATTATTCTGAAGCAGGTGACGAACTGAAAAAATTCAATACCCATGACGGAATGGGGCTGCAACTGATACGTCATAAGGGAATAAAAACCGGCATTGTTACTTCTGAAGACACGAAACTTGTGGAACGCAGATCCCAGAAATTAAAGTTGGATTATCTATACCAGGGCAAAAGGGAAGGCGGAAAACTGGCTGCCGTACATGAAATATGTAAAATAGAGGGAATTAGCCTGAAAGAAGTAGCCTATATTGGAGATGATGTGAATTGTTTTGAACTGCTATCAGCGGTTGGTTTAGCTGCATGTCCTGCTGATGCGCTGGAAGTAATAAAAAATATACCGGGAATCATTCAAATGAAGAAAAAGGGTGGCGAAGGCTGCGTCAGGGAATTTGTAGATATGATCATCAATCAATATAACTGAAAGTAACACGAAATGGATTTTACAGAACGAAGCAAAGAGATATTTCATCAAGAGATTACAGAACTACAAAAACTTTCCGATAAAATAGGTCCGGAAATGAATCAGGTTGTTGAGTTGATTTATTCCTCTACCGGTAAACTGGTCATCATGGGAGTGGGCAAAACCGGAATTATTGGGCATAAAATCTCTTCATCGTTGGCTTCAACCGGCACACCTTCAATATTTGTGAATGCAGCGGAAGCTATGCATGGTGATTTAGGGATGGTCAGCAAAAATGATATCGTACTGTTGATATCAAATAGTGGAAGTTCCTCAGAAATACTGAATGTAGTTGCTCCACTCAAAAAAATAGGTTGTTCACTGATTGCCATGACAGGTAATCTTAAATCATTGCTGGCCAAAGAAGTTTCGTTGGTTTTAAATGTCAGCGTTTCAAAAGAAGCCTGCCCGTTGGGACTGGCTCCAACAACATCCACAACCGCCACTCTGGTGATGGGAGATGCCCTCACTATTTGCCTGATGGAACGACGTGGATTTAAGGCGGAGAATTATGCCCTGTATCATCCGGGAGGTGCTTTGGGCCGAAGGTTGATATCGCAGGTAAAAGATGAAATGTTTATCGATGTCCCCAAAGTATACGAAACAACTCTTTTCAAAGATATTATCTACGAAGTAAGCAATAAACGACTTGGCATGACGATGGTGTACAATCATCAGGATCAACCGGTTGGAATTATTACTGATGGTGATATTCGACGTGCCATCCAGCGTTTCGATGAAATCAAACAACTGACAGCTGCAGATTTTATGACACATGGATTCAAACGGATAGCACAGGATGAATTATTAACCGAAGCGCTGGAGATGATGGATATCAATAAAATCACCACATTGACCGTCTTGGATAATGCTGAAAAGGTAGTTGGAATACTTTCCATTCATAATATAATTGATTTCAGATAAATTCACAGAAATCATGGTTGTCATTTAATAAACTATGTAATCAAATTAGCCCATCAACCTTTTAACGTTTTAACCAGATACCATTTACACTTGAGATTCAAAAAAATCTATATTGAGATAACGAACAGCTGCAATTTCGATTGCAGCTTTTGTTTTAAGACTACCCGTCAGAAGAGGTTTATGACCGTCGAGGAATTCAATTTGATCGTTGAAAAAATCTGTCCGTATACCAATTACATTTATCTGCATGTGTTGGGAGAACCCCTGTTACATCCTCATTTGGATGAGATACTGGGCATTGCTGAGAATAATGGTTTAAACATTAACATCACCACCAATGGCAGCCTGATAGAACAAAAAAAACAGATTATGTTGAGTCACTCCATTCGACAGATCAATATTTCCCTGCATGATGCAGAAGAAAATATCGAAGCAGCAAAATGGGAAAATCACCTTCAAAAGGTTCTTGATTTTGCCTGTGAAATATCACCAAAAACGTACGTGAGTTTTCGCTTATGGAATACTTCCAATGAAGGAAGTGAAGATTTCAACCGGCTTTGTTTAAATCTACTTGCTAGGAGATTCAATCATTCGGACGAATTCTTTTTGCAGACAAATACCAAAGGAAACGGGATTAAACTGGCTGAACATATATTTCTTCAACGTGCACCACGCTTTGATTGGCCTGATGAAACACAAACCGGAGTCCAGATAACAAAAACCTGTTATGCTTTACGCGATCATATTGCTATTTTATCGGATGGACATGTAGTACCCTGTTGCCTGGATGCTGATGCCAGTTTAAAATTGGGGGATATTTATACTGAAAACCTGGCAGATATCCTCGAAACCACACGAGCTAAAGACATAAAAAAAGGATTTGAGCAACATAAAGTTGTCGAATCCTTCTGTTCGACCTGCGGCTTTTCAAAACTACTATAATTTATTTTTATCATGAATCAAAAAATTGCATATACATTACACATGAACAACAACTTAGGTTGTTTCCCGGAATGTGTTGTAATAGATTATGACAATCAAAACCAACCTTCCACCAGTTTTGTAAAAATAAGCCGTCAAAATAAACTACGATACAAGAATCTGATTGATTCCAAAGATGAATTGTTGATCAATTGCTGTTTCCAGTTAGAAAAAGATACTATTGTATCAAAAACGACTGACAAAAATATTCATACATGGGATGATCTGATTAAAAATTATTTTGAAAGTAATAATAATAAAAGTGAAATTCTATTTGTCAGAGATTATATTACAGATTACATCAATCAATACCTGAATACTTTTCTTGAAAATATTACAGATAAAAAAATATATTTCCCTCTTGGAAATTTTCCCTTTATGTGGAAACAATTGTTTGTGGAAATGGAAATGCCTGAAATATTTTATTGCTTCGTCAAGAAAGAGGACGGATTATTTTTCTCACTGGATTTAAGCTGCGACAACAGAAGCTTTGAGTTAAACAATGCTATACTTGTTTCTCGCAAAACTGCACGGGTGCTACTTGATAATAAAATATACGAATTTAACAATGAAGTTGATGGGGCTAAATTAATTCCATTTCTTAGCAAAAATACCGTTCACATTCCACCACAGCATATAGAAAATTACCTTCAAAAAATTGTTATCCCGTTAATATCCACCAATAGGGTGTTCAGCGAAGGC
>Ga0302215_10002853_pt1 | contig 11790 bp, 9 predicted proteins | sample II_Fen_N3_1_FD_194580 | JGI IMG/M metagenome (GOLD analysis project Ga0302215, IMG submission 194580) | Peat permafrost microbial communities from Stordalen Mire near Abisko, Sweden - II_Fen_N3_1 | ecosystem: Environmental > Terrestrial > Soil > Wetlands > Permafrost | place: Sweden: Abisko... | reverse complement strand
GGAATACGGAAATGCAGAACTGCAAATCGAAACGTTGGTAGTTGAAGCAGTCGGTAGTTTCTCTTTCAAAATGAGTGTAGCCACACTATCGCAGCCGACAGCATTTGTCAAAGTATGAGTATAAGTTCCGGCAGCAGCCAAACTTTGTCCATTCCAGGAATACGGAAATGCAGAATTGCAAATCGAAAGGTTGGTAGTTGAAGCAGTCGGTAGTTTCTCTTTCAAAATGAGTGTAGCCACACTGTCGCAACCGGCAGCATTGACAAGCGTGTTGGTAAATGTTCCGGCAGCAGCCAGACTTTGTCCATTCCAAACAAAAGGAAATTCCGAACTGCAAATCGAAAGGTTGGTTGTTGAAGTAGTCGGTAATTTTTCTTTCAGAACAAGTGTAGCCACACTGTCGCAACCGGCAGCATTGACAAGCGTGTGGGTAAATGTTCCGGCAGCAGCCAAACTTTGTCCATTCCAAACAAAAGGAAATTCCGAACTGCAAATCGAAACGTTGGTAGTTGAAGCTGTTGGTAATTTCTCTTTCAAAACAAGCGTAGCCACGCTGTCACACCCAGCTGCATTGATCAAAGTATGAGTATAAGTCCCACAAGCAGTCAGACTTTGCCCATTCCAAACAAAAGGAAATTCCGAGCTACAAATCGAAACGATAGTTGTTGAAGCTGTCGGTAGTTTCTCTTTCAAAATAAGCGTAGCCACGCTGTCACACCCAGCGGCATTGACAAGCGTCTGGGTAAATGTTCCGGCAGTAGCCAGACTTTGCCCATTCCAAACAAAAGGAAATTCCGAGCTACAAATCGAAACGATAGTTGTTGAAGCTGTCGGTAGTTTCTCTTTCAGAACAAGTGTAGCCACACTGTCACACCCAGCGGCATTGACAAGCGTCTGGGTAAATGTTCCGGCAGCAGCCAGACTTTGTCCATTCCAAGAATATGGAAATTCCGAACTGCAAATCAAATGGTTGGTTGTTGATGCAGTTGGTATTTTTTCTTTCAGAACAAGTGTAGCCACACTGTCGCAACCGGCAGCATTGGTTAGATGTGCATAATATGTACCGGGAATTTTATAGTTTGTACCATAAAATACAACAGAATCACCTCTACAAATAGTCTGATTTAATACTGGCGCACTACTTGGTAATTTTACAGTTAGATTAAGCACAACCGTGCTATCACACCCAAAGGCATTTTTTGAAATGTATGTGTAATTTCCAGCTAAGTTACACGTTATTCCATTCCATATATAGGGCAGATTCGATGTGCAAATGGAATGATTGGTTACTGAAGATGAAGTTCCAACGGTAACAGTAACTGTATCGACTGCACGGCATAATTCGACGTATTTTATATCATCGATGGCGAAATCATTTCCATTTGCAATGACATTTTGGTTTACAATATTAATATTGGCAGTTGTTGATGATCCAGAATTCCATATGGCATAAAATTTATTCCAGGTACAGGTTGTTGAGGGCGATTGATAGGGTGTGCCTAAAATTTTGCCATTTATACTAAATTGTAAAATTGGAGGGTTTGTTCCGGTAACAGGCGTAACATAGGCATAAAATGCATAATCTTTATTCTGTTGAACATTAATGGTTTGTCCCCATATCTTAGTGTTTGCTGTGGTATTTCCATTAATAATCAGCATTTTGCCAGATCCTGACGTGTGGTCGGTACATGCCGAGAATGAATTATGATGAGTTTTAGGGTTCACATCTACCGTGTAATAACCTTCTGGAATCAAACTGCCTGTAGTATATGTATAGTTGGAGGTAAATCCGGTATTTCCACTTTCAAAATTTCCATTTGAAATTAAATTAGTTATGTCTTCCGTATATCCTATTACTACATATTTTTGTGTTTTTGAGATATTTACAATAGGATTGGCGATTGTAGAATCGCTTAATCCAATGGCGGGTGTCCATTTGTAATAATCAACACCCGAAGCTGTTAGTTGAGCACTTGTGTTCGGACAAACTTTGATGTCGGGTACATTGATTTTGACATTTAGACAAATAGGCTGTGCATTGCAAAATACAGGTGCAATAAACAATAACAATAAAGTTATGCTTAAATAAATTTTTCCTGTTTTTCTATGAAGATGCATGATTCCTAATTGTTTCAAATGAAATTTTCTATCAATTGTTGGGACTTTTTTTGAATTCAATTCGTTTTTATTAATCAACTTGATTGTCAAAAAAAGAAATATTACCCGTGTGAAAGATGAAAGTTAAATAATGAATCTATAATTCAAGATTCTTAATCTGTTGAAACAATTCAGATAAATAGTTAGGTAGAAATAATTGAAACGAAACACTTAATTCGCTAAATTGTATTTTTTGCCACAATGTTTTGTAACATTTATTATGATTTTAGCTTAAAGTCTATTAATTTGTGATTTATGCATCAAAACTAATTAAAACTGTCGATAAATCCTACAAATATCAAATAAAATAATTTTGGAATTAATTCAATTATGAATTGAACGTGAATGTAAATGCAAAAAACCTTATCTTTTTTAATGGAATAAGGTTAAGGAATGTGAAACAGAAAGCCTGTCTTTGCAATTTGCAAAAACAGGCTTTCTGTAAAATTAGTATTAAATATATATGCTATTTATTTGCCAGTAGTTTTTCTATTTCGGGAGTAATATCTTTGGGGTTAACAGCTGAAGTAAATCGTTTAACAGGCTTCCCATTTCGATCGAGTAAAAATTTTGTGAAGTTCCATTTGATGTCGTCAGTAATTGTTCCAGCCAACGATTTTTTGAGGTATTTATAAATAGGATCTGCATTATCACCATTTACTTCAATTTTCGAAAACATTGGAAATGTAACATCGTAATTTAATGTGCAAAATTTAGCAATTTCCTCAGAGCTTCCTGGTTCCTGACTGGCAAATTGATTGCATGGAAATCCAAGTATTACAAGACCTTTGGAACTATATTTTTTATACAATGCCTCGAGATCTTTGTATTGCGGGGTAAATCCACATTTGCTAGCAGTGTTAACTACTAATACAACTTTCCCTTTGTATGCATCCATTTTTATTTCATTGCCTTGCAATGATTTAGCTGAAAATTGATAAAAACTTGTTTTGTTTTCTTGTCCAAAAATACTCAACGCAAAAAAGAAGAGCAGACTTAATGTAAAAATTTTCTGTTTCATAATAATATCGGTTTTTGATTGTTTTTGAGATTGAAACAATTGCTATATGGTTTTGTTCGTTGCAACAAATAATAGCACAAAAAAAGCTGCTCGGTGAGAACAGCTTTTTTGCAGTAAATAAACAGATGTAGTCTATCTAGGTTACTCAACGTTTATGTTAGAACCAATATTATCCGACTTCTTTATGTTTTTGGGATGACCGATACAATCTATATTGCTAGCACCATAAGCTTCTGCATCCAAACTCTCAGAAGCATACACATTGGCATGCGATGCGCCACTTACATGAATGTTGGCAACTTTCGCAATTAATTCATCCGCATCAATTTCGCTTGCTCCAACTCCTTCAACTCTAAATGTCTGGCAATTTCCTTTCAAAGATACTTTTGAAGCTCCTTTAGCATCAACACTAACAATTCCTGTTGACCGGATATTCAAATCGGCTTCACTAGCACCCAGCAAGTCGAGTGAAAAGTCACGTGCTACCAATTCATATTCAGAGTTTATTTTACAAGCTCCTTTGGCAGTTATACTTTTAAGCGAATCGGTTGATACACTCACCTGAATACTTCTGTTTAAAAAGATTCCATTGGTAGATATGTATAAAACGCCATTTTCTACTCTTGTATTTACCTTTGACATAAAATTATCAGGACTAGAAACCGTAATTTTACGAGTTGAATCTTTTTTTAGATTCAATTCAATATTTCCAGAAATCTCAATGGAATGATAAGGTTCTACATCACGTGTCTGATCAACAAAGGGCTTGTTGTCATCCGACCATGCGAAAGAAAATCCATTTCCATTATGATTGCGTAAATGAATCAGCGAATTGGCTCCAACGCTAAAGAACATAAACAATCCGGCAAACCACAAGATTAAAACCACCAACGAAGCTGTTCGGTTCGAGTTAGTCCGTTGGCGACCTGAAATCAGTCGTATTGCCAAAAATACAATCAGAAAAATGGGACAGCCTACAAGCAAAATAAGCGAAATAACCATCAATATCATACGTTCGGGCGTTATAGCAGTCCAATTGGCAAATACATCCGGCGCAAAATGATTAATGGCTATCGGATCGAAAATGAGCATAAACAGTGCAAAAATCAAAGCGCCCACCACAACTATACCGGCCATGCCTAATGCCGCACCAATCAACCCAAAAACTATTTTAAAGATCCAACGTAAAACAGTCATAATGCGATCACCAACGTTCGATGCAGAATCCTTAAATTTCTCGCTTTCCACGTAGTTCTTTACATTATTTATCTCTGTCTTAATATTTTCAACCGTTACATCTTCACCTTGCATTTCGAGACGTTGCGTAGCTGTAATTGCAGCAGGAGCTACAAACCAAACTACGATATAGATTGGAATCATAAAGCTGGCACTTAACAGAACCAACACAACAAGAATGATTCTAATCCAGGTAACATCAATGTTGAAATAAGCCGACAATCCACCAGCAACCCCTCCTAAAATAGCATTTTCAGGGTCGCGGTAAAAACGGCGGGAATTATTCTGTTTTTTGTCCGATTTAGAATGTTTTTTTTGTTCTTCTTCATCGTCCTCGCCTGCGTATTGGCTTGGTTTACCCATTATTTCAATAATTTCCTGAACATCAACCAGATTAATAACATTTTTGTTCCGTTGTAATTTTTCAGAAAATAGTTCGGCAATACGTGCTTCAATATCATTGAGGATATCTTTTCGTTCATCCTCCGACAAATGCTCAGCAATTTCATGGAGATAAGTCTGAAGCATTTCATAGGCATCGTCATCGATATGAAAAACGATGTTATTCAAATTTACAGTTAATGTCTTTTTCATACTATAATAATTGATTGAATTTCAGTTTAATTCTCAACCGTGATTTTACCGTCTTTAATTTGTTTAACCACATTATTAATCTCATCCCAGGCATTTTCGAGTTCTTCCAGAAAAATGGCTCCTTGAGGTGTCATTTCGTAGTATTTTCGGGGAGGTCCTTGTGTCGATTCTTCCCACCGATAGTCCAACAGTTCGCTATTTTTCAGTCTGGTAAGCAAAGGATAAAGTGTTCCTTCCACCACTATCAGTTTTGCTTCTTTCAATTCGGCGATAATATCCGAAGTGTAAGCAGACTTTTTCCTCAGAATAAGCAGAATGCAATATTCTAAGTATCCTTTTCGCATTTGCGACTTAATATTATCTGCATTCATAATTTAAAAATTTTAATTATAAAACTATTTTGAATGGTAACTTCAAACCATTCGTTGAGTTTTAATTTTCAGCGGATTATTTCAACCATTCCAGAATCTTTATTCTGAATACGTATTCATATTTGGCTTGTGTTTGTTCCGATAAAACTTGAGTCAGATTGCTTTTGGCCTGATAAAGTTCATACACGGTTGCGCGTCCGTTTTCATATTTTTGATTTACAAATCTATAAGCTTCCCTGCTGGCAACTTCTGATTTTACAGCAGCATCCCAACGAGCTTTGGCTCCCAGTGCATTTTGATATGCTTGTTGAATGCTTTTACGCAACTCAATTTTTGTATTTTCTAAATCAATTTTGCTGCTTTGAACTTGTAACAAGGCATTAGAAACTCCATTTTTCACTTGAAATTTATTGAAAATTGGTACGGATAAATTGAACCCTAGGCTTGAACTCAAGTTATTTGACAACTGCGTGCCAAAAACTTGATTTGGAATTCCGCTTAAATTGTAATATTGTGTTCCAATTTGACCTCCCAATGAGAGTGTCGGATAATAATTTGATTTAGCAATTTTCACATTAGTCTCGTTACTTTGTAGACGGAATTCGGCACTTTTAATTTCAGGACGATGTATTAACGCACCATTATACACTGCATTTGGATCCAAAAGTGTAAGCTGCGAGTTCAATAAATCTGCTGGCAATACAACATCGAAATTATCAGAGCTGCTCAATTCAAGTATTTGAGACAAATCCAACAAAGAGTAATTTAATGCTTGTTCGGCTTTAATCTTGTTCATATCTTCTTTGGCTTGCTGAGCCAATAAATCATAGATTTCACCTTCTGCCATTTTTCCCGAAGCTACCAAATTTTTGCGCTGTTCAATTTTGGTTTGTGTAAGTGATTGTTGGTCGATTGCAATCTGAAGTAATTCTTTGTTAAGCAAAACTTGCAAAAACGCAGTAGAAACGCTCATAACGAGGTCACTTTGCATTTTCTTTAAGTCTGCTTCTGAAGCGTTTAAGTCTGCTTTTCGAGCATCAATGCTGTATTTCATTTTTAGTCCATCAAATAACGTGATGTTACTTGAAATCCCAAATGAAGTTTGTGATGAATTGATGCTTTTATACACATTGTCAACTCCCAATGAACGACCAAAGTTAAAATATTCTCCTGCTGATGCATTTAGATTAGGCAATAAATTTTGCTTGGATTGTAAGTAATTGGTTTCGCTCACTTTGCGTGCCAATACTTTTTGTTTCACATTTCTGTTGTTGGCTAAAGTCGTGTCAATACACTGTTGAAGTGTCCACGATTTTTGTGCATTAGCTAGTAGTGATACTAGCATTGCACCCATTATTAAATATGTTTTTGTTTTCATTTTGCTTTTCAAGTTGTTGATAAAATAATCAGATAATGCATTATTTATTTTCTTCTTTTTTAGCAGCTACTTCTTTCTTTTCCAGAATTTCAGCACCGCGAATCTTATCTTTAAGCGTTAATCCGCTCTTTACTTCAATTTTTACGCCGTCCGACAAACCAATTTTAATCAATTTCTTTGTAAATGCCTGTGGTTCTTTTGTTTTTAATATATATACAAATGCAGAATCACCTCTAAAATCCACACTACTTTCAGGAATAGTTAATACATTTTCTGCTCTTGAGAATACAATTTCTGCATTGGCACTGTAACCTGCACGTACAAATATATTTTTTGGAACTTTTACTGCTGCTTTCATTTCAAACATGATTGCTCCGGTTTCTTCCTTTCCTTTAGGTGAAACATATTCGAGTTTAGCTATCAGTTTCTGATCCTGAATGGCACCAATTGTTATGTCCAACGGCATACCCACCTTTATCTTACCAACTTCAGTTTCGTCTAATTTTCCTACAAAAAGCATGTCGCTCATGTTTGCCACAGTGGCAATGGTGGTACCATCGTTGAAATTATTAGATTGGATTACCGAGTTACCAGCTTTGATTGGAATATCCAAGATCGTACCGTTAATAGTTGAGCGAACCAGTGTATTGCTTACCTGTGTTTTATCATTAGAAACTCCGTCGCGAGTCAAACTCAAGTTGTCTTTAGCTGTTTTAAGCTCCTCTTTTTCATTCTGATACTGCAATTGTGTTTTTTCAAACTCTTCGCGGGATATTACCTTGTCGGCATATAATTTTTTGTCGCGTTCGTAATTTTTGGTAGTTTGATCAAAGGCAATTTGAGCGCGAGTAACCCTGGATTCAGCACTATTCAGGCTAACCATATCAGGTATCACTTTAATTTTAGCAATAATATCGCCGGCTTTTACCTCGTCGCCTGCTTCCTTATACACTTCGGCAATAATTCCAGACATTTGTGGTTTAATCAAGATTTCATTTCTAGGATCAACTTTACCTGTGGCAACAGTTTTCTTCTCGATAGTACCGGTAGTTACATTTTCAATTTCATATTTCTTTACAACTGGAATCGATTTTTTCCATAAAAACCAAAACGTCCAAATAACGGTTATAGCTATGATAACCAGCAAAGCAATTTTTAAATACTTCTTCATAATGTGTTGTTGTTGAATTACCTATTACCCGTTTGGGTGAATCGGTTCATTTAGTTATTTGATTATTTTTTTTGTTTAATATTGATGACTTTCAGGGTTGAAATAGCTGCAAATGGAATCATCGGTAGCAGTGTCCATGCCGAATGACTAAAGGCTTCTGCCACTGAATGTTGCTTTCCCAGGCTGTAACAAAATTCTATCGTAAAAGGGAAATACAAGAGTGTATATAATAATACAAATGATTTTATTTTTTTATTTTCTAGTAAGTTGTTCATTTTCATAAGGATTAAATAATTATTCTTCGCGTATGGCTTCAATGGGTTTAATATGCATTGCTCTATTAGCAGGTATAAATCCGGCCAAAGTTCCAATTATCAGTAGGACAACCAATGCTGCCATGGCAACCGTGAAGCTTATTTGCGGGTCTTTAAAGAACTGATCACCATGGCTAAGTGCCATCCCAACTAAAGAGAGCAAACCTACTCCAACCATTAAGCCTGAGATTCCGGCAATTAGTGTTAAAACAACACTCTCGGTCATGATCTGGCGTATAATTATTTGAGGTGTAGCTCCCAAAGCTCGTCGAATACCAATTTCCTTTGTTCGTTCTCTTACAGTCACCAACATGATATTACTTACTCCAACTGCGCCTGCAAACAAGGTTCCAAGTCCTACAATCCATATTAATGCTGCTATTCCAATTCCTAAATATAAAAATATGTTAAACTCATCTTCTATGTTAAATCCACTAATAGCTTTTTTATCGATAGGTGAAATGTTGTGTTGTGTAGCCAATACGGCATGAACTTTATCTTCAACGACTGCTACTTTTACACCGGGTTGGGCTGTAATAGCTACATAATGAATAATTTTTCCCATATTAAATGCTTGCTGCATGGTGCTGAATGGCAGCACAATTGACTCTTCGGCATTACCGCCAATATTGATGCTGGAAGTGTGACGAGCCACCCCGATTACCTGAAAATAAATGCCATTTACTTTGATGCTTTTTCCCAGCGGATTTTCATCATTTGGGAAAAGCACTTTGTAAACCCGTTCGCCAATGACGCATACTTTTCTTTTTTCAACAATGTCAATGTCATTGACGTATCTTCCGATTACCATTTTACTTTCATCAATTTGATTGTAAGAAGGGTAATTACCCATTACACTGTAACTACCGGATTTATCGTCGCGTGTAACATTGTTTGTTCCACCATTGCCTTCTAAAACAGGAGCAAGATATTGTATTTCAGGTACTTTTTTGATGAGCATTGCAATATCTTCATTTTCCATGTTCCAGCGTCTTCCTTTTTTAAGTCCTTTGTAAGCCTCGGAAGTTTGTCCGGCCCAAACAAAGCATGAGTTGGTTGCAAAACCTTCAATCTGAGAATTCATACCACGTTGGAGCGCTATACCTGCACCCACCATGACTACCAGCATAAACATTCCCCAAAAAACTCCGAATGCAGTCAGAAAGCTTCGCGATTTATTGTGTGTTATGGTAAACCATATTTCTTGCCAACGATCTAAATCAAACATATTAATTTATTGTTAGTTACGAGTTATTCTATTTTTGTGATTGATAGATAACTGTTTTTGTTTATTAAAATTGAATTATATAATTATTCTTCGCGCATGGCTTCGATTGGTTTAATCCTCACCGCACGTCGAGCCGGCATATAACCTGCTATTACTCCTGAAATGATTAATATACCGGTTGAAATCAGCACGTAAGAAAGTTCAACGGTTGGGTTTTTGAATATCGACATTCCTTCAGAGTCGGGTGAAGCGGCAGCCGTTTTTTCCAGAATGTAATTCACAACTTCCGTCAATCCAATGCCCATCATCATTCCAATATATCCAAATAAAGCTGTAATTATTATTGCTTCCAAAATAATAGAACGTAAAATGGATGCAGGCGGAGCACCAAGTGCTTTTCGGATTCCAATTTCGCGGGTCCGCTCTTTCACTGATACCAACATAATATTACTTACCCCTACAATTCCGGCAATTAAAGTGAATATCCCAATGATGGTAACAAACAAGGTAATACCATCAAATATCTTCATGGTTTCAATGTAATTGCGTTGAGAATTCTGAATATATAGTGCCTGATCGTCTTTCGGGTCGAAATGTAAACTTTGCGACATTGTTTTCTTAAGCTTTTCATTGAACTGATTATTCGCTTCTTCGGTTTTAAGGCCGTTAACAGTCATAGCTATAGTGCTAAATTTTAAATCCGGATTAAATATATATTGAGCAGTTGAAAATGGAATGTATGTACTACCATTTCCGTAACGCGCTTTTTTGGAATTTACTCCAATCACGCAAAACATAACAGATCCAACCTTAACGTATTTGCCTAAGGAAGATTTTCCTTTAAATAATACGTCTTCTATTTTTTTGTCGATGACAATTACTTTCTTGTTCAGCTTCACGTCCAACGCATTGATAAACCGACCGCCATTTGAAGCAAATTCAAGCTTATAAACGTTATTATATGCCGGATTAACGCCAATAACACTAAATGTTCCGTATTCGCTGTTGTTGGTAATTGTTTGTTGTTTCTGAATGATACCGGTTTGATTACTCGATTCCACGAGACTTTCGTCAATATCTGTAACTTGTTTATTGACAAAGTTTAATGAACGTCCACTTTTAAGTCCCTGGTAAGGTTTAGAAGTGGTGCCCGTATAGGTCTGAACAGTATTAGTTGCTCGTTGGCTGAAATTACTGGTAACGCCGTTCTTCAATCCATTACCTGCCCCAAGCAAAACGATAAGTATAAATATACCCCACGTTACGGATAGCCCTGTAAGAGCTGTCCGAAGTTTGTTGTGCTTCAGACCTGCAAATATTTCTTCTAATGTATTTAATGAGAACATTTTTCGTATGTTTGTTTAATTGTTCTGTAAAAAAATCAACCCGATTATCTGATTTTTCGAGAAGGAGCAAGAAAGAAGTATAAAATGGCTCCGAATGGAATGAAAATCACAATCAGGAGCAATAATATGTTATCATTTCCGTTGAATTTACTTCTCAGAATATCTATAATAGCAATAATCGGAATCAGTAAAACAAATATAAAAATAAACGGAACTATGAAAAACAGAGATAATAATACTTCCATTTTATACGTCTTTATTGGTTAATAATTATTGTATTTAGAACTGTACCGAAATTTATTTTCGTTCTATATTCTCAATCAATCCATCTTTAATATGAATAATAGATCTGGTTTCGTCTGCCACCGATTTTTCGTGAGTTACAATAATGGTGGTAAGTCCATTGGCATTTAAATCGCCAAGTACTTTCATCATTTCTACCGTGGTAACACTGTCCAATGCACCGGTAGGTTCATCGGCTAATAAAATTTGCGGTTTGGAAATAATGGCTCTTGCAATGGCAACACGTTGTTTCTGACCTCCTGACATTTCGTTAGGCATGTGATGAGCCCAGTCTCTCAATCCCATTTGGTCCAGATACTCCATGGCAATTATGTTGCGTTTTTTGCGGGGAATATTTTTGTAGTAAAGGGGTAGAGCCACATTTTCCAAAGCATTTTTGAAATTAATCAAATTGAACGACTGGAAAACAAAACCAATCATTTCGTTGCGATATTCTGCCGATTGTTTTTCGGACAGGTTTTTAACTAACTTTCCATTCAGATAATAATCGCCTGTGTCATAGTTATCCAAAATTCCTAATATGTTTAATAAGGTGGATTTGCCCGAGCCTGAAGCACCCATAATCGAAACATATTCTCCGTTAGCAATATGTAAATCAATTCCTTTGAGAACATGCAGCGAAGCTTCCTTGCCCATGTTATACGTTTTGTTGATGTTTTTAAGTGTAATCA
>Ga0302215_10002852_pt1 | contig 11790 bp, 12 predicted proteins | sample II_Fen_N3_1_FD_194580 | JGI IMG/M metagenome (GOLD analysis project Ga0302215, IMG submission 194580) | Peat permafrost microbial communities from Stordalen Mire near Abisko, Sweden - II_Fen_N3_1 | ecosystem: Environmental > Terrestrial > Soil > Wetlands > Permafrost | place: Sweden: Abisko... | reverse complement strand
TTTAATTGTTTTGTCTTATTCTAATACAGAACCGTCATCAATCGACGGTTATCTACTGTGTTTTTAAAATTTCATTCTCGACATGTACTACCAAATCGTCAATTTGCCAACAATCTTCGAGTTTTACATCGCCAATACGCGTACGCTCTAATCCGATTAGGTGAGCACCACTACCTAGTGCTAGCCCAATATCACGCGCCAAAGCACGAATATAAGTACCCTTACTACAAACGACCCTAATTTTCAGAACCGGAAGCGAAAAATCCATCACTTCAATCTCATCTATAACCAATAGTTTTGGTTTTAGTTCAACCTCTTGCCCATCCCGAGCATAATCGTAGGCACGTTTTCCATCCACTTTTACTGCCGAATATGCTGGCGGCACCTGCCATATCTCCCCGGTAAAGCGAGGAATAACCTCATTTACTAATTCTCGGGTAATATGCTCAGTAGGATAAGTGCCGTCAACAGGCAATTCTAAATCGAACGACGGTGTTGTAGCACCTAATTCTAAGGTGGCTATATATTCTTTGGTTTGATACTGAAAACTTTCAATAAGCTTTGTAGACTTTCCTGTACAAATAATCATCACACCGGTAGCCAAAGGATCGAGCGTTCCTGCATGACCCACTTTCAGCTTTTTCATTTTCAGTGTTTTCTGCAATTTCCAACGTAATTTGCTGACCAAATTAAACGATGTCCAAGTCAATGGCTTGGCAACATACAGCACTTCTCCTTTTACAAAATCCATTTTTATATTTAATGAGACTGTACGCTACAAGCCTCCTTCATAGTCATTTCATGATGCTTAAATCAACTCCTAATAGCAACAAAATCAAGATTGCTGCACCAACTATTATTCTATAGTATCCAAAGGCTTTAAAACCATATTTAGTTAAGAAACCAATAAAGAATTTAATCGCCGCCATAGCCACCACAAAAGCAACAGCATTTCCAATCAACAAAGTCACTAAATTATCGGCAAGCAATGTTTTCCCGGTAGGCTCAAGAAATAGTTTCAACAATTTATAGCCCGATGCGGCAGCCATAGTTGGCACAGCCAAAAAGAAAGAAAACTCAGCTGCATTCTTGCGCGAAAGCTTTGTTGTCATACCTCCAACTATTGTTGCCATTGAGCGGGATACACCTGGAATCATTGCAATACATTGGAAGAAGCCTATCTTAAGGGCACGTTTCCAATCCATTTCCTGATTTTCTTCTGGTTTATCAAACCATTTATCGACAAATAACATCAGAACACCACCCAATACAAGCATAACTGCTACCACGGTTACATTCTCAAGTAAACTATCAATATAATCACTTAAAAGAAATCCTAATATCAACGCCGGTAAAACAGCAATAATTAATTTCCAATAGAAATCTAATGTTTGAAAGAAACGTTTCCAGTACAAAACAATTACTGACAATATTGCCCCAAATTGGATATTCACCGTAAATGCTTTTACAAACTCAGTACTTTCTACATTCAATAGTTTTTGAGCAATAATCATGTGTCCGGTTGACGACACTGGTAAAAACTCAGTTATTCCCTCAACTATTGAAATTATAATGGTTTGAATAATATTCATTCTTACTTACTTTTCGGTTTATACAGAATAGCAAAAACAATAAATAGAAATCCGGCAAGTGATACCATTGGAGCCACCGTAACACGACGTGAGCTAAAAACATCAGGATTAAATTCTGTTCCGGTAGTTGAACCGGACATTAAAAAAAAGCCCAATACTACAATAATAAAGCCTACGGCAATCAAAAGAATATTGATTTTGCCAAGAGTAAAACGAGGGTTAGTTTCCATATTGATATTTATAAATGAGATATTATTAAACAAGTGATTAATTAGAAAAAATGTAAATCGTCTGAATTCATACGTAAATATCGTCCAACAGAGAAATAAGAAGATGAAGCAGTTAGCAACAAACCTAATAAAACAACAATAACGCTAACTGAAATCAAATTGGAAGATTGAAGCAATACGTCTGGAATTCCAAATTCATATTGAACAAAGAAAATAACACCAATCAGCAACACAATAGAAACTACAGATGCTACTAAACCATTAATCATACTGCTAATGATATAGGGTTTGCGAATAAACCAAGGAGTAGCACCAACCAATTTCATTGTATTTATCAAAAACCGATTTGAATAAAGGGACAAGCGTATAGTATTATTTATCAAAGCAATAGACACAAAAAGTAGGACAGCCGCCAATCCAAGCAAAACAAAACTTAGTTTCTTTACATTGTCGTTTACCAAGCTTACCATATCTTTCTGGTAAACAATACGTTCCACACACTCAAAACCTTTCAGTTTCGATTCAACAACCTTTACGCTGTCATTATTAGCATATGTTGCATGTAACTTTACCTCAATTGAAGCTTTCAACGGGTTGTATCCCAAAAATTCTTGCGGATTCTCACCCAGGCTGTTTATATGATCTTTTAAAGCAGCTTCTTTTGAAATATACTCCGATAACTTTGCATAGGGCGAAGCCTTTAAATAATTTTCAATGCGTAACTCTTCGGGCTTTGTAATAGCATCATCCAAAATCACCGACAAATTGATATTCTCTTTGACGAATGTGCTCATATCGCTCGCTACAAAAAGTAACAAAAATACCAACCCAACTAAAAACAGCACAAGTGACATGCTAAAGGTTGAAGTAACATGAATACCTCCTAAACCCGGCTTACGAACCCTTTTTCTTTCCTTACTCATACAATTTTATATTATCGAGAAATTAAGCCTTTATAGTCTGTGATTTGGATTTTTTCCATTGAACAAATCCGAAAGCAATTATTGATAAAACTAATAAAATAGATGATATCAAAGCAATAGTATTTCCTACGCTGTATGATTTTGGCTCAAACTTCCATTCTATGTCATAAGTACCGGCCTTCAACGGCATGCCACGCAATAAATAGTTTACACGCACATAAGGTAAAAGTTCACCATTAACATAAACATTCCACCCTTTATCGTAATAAATTTCAGAGAAAACAGCTACTTGGTCAGTTTTCGAACTAAAATGATAGATTAAATGGTTCGGCTGGTAGCTTGTCAATGAGATCCGAGCTGTACTATCAGGAGTGAGTTTCGAAGGTAACTGAGAGGCTAAAGATTTATCAACAACCAACTCTGTTTTCGTATTTATTTCCCCTACAAGTTTCATTTCCTCATTAGGATCGGCAGCAACACGGATATTATTTACAAACCATGCATTACCATTAGCATAAGGATTCACTAATGGTGCAGCTTCCTTATTGTAAATTACATATTTCATGTTCAACATATTCAGGACCCCTAAAGAATCCATAACACTTGTAAGCTGATCAACACTTTTGGCATGATTAAATGCTCCAAATAGTTGGCCCATTTCTCCGGTAAGTTGCATATTTATCAGTTCCTGATAACGACGCAGTTTAGCAGCATGGTATCCACCGATATTTTTATGGAAATAAGAAGGAGCTGCATCATTAAAGATATCAACAGTGGCATCTAATACGCGATAATCAGATTTATCCTGAAGAATAATATTATCTGCAGCAGAAGGCTGTAAAGCTGCTTCTTGTTTATGTTTTGATTCGAAATTATCGTTATTCAAATATCGTTTTGCAACCGGCACCAAATCAACAATCATTAAAATTCCGATAAGAATACAAGCAACATTCTTTTTCAACTGATTTTTTGCATACAACCAAAGGACACCGGCACTTAGCAGGATAAACGCCAGCGAACGAAATGCATCTGAACGAAGCAATGATTCACGATCTAAAGGTAAAGTTTCTTTTAGGAAAGCATTATTTCCCTGAAACTGAGTATCAGCTGCACCTACAAAGCTACCAGCCAGCGATGGTATCAATGCAAAAATCAATGCAATACCACCCACAATACCTGCACTTATCATAACCGGCTTGATTAGCTTCTGTTTGTCCATTTTTTCGCTAAAAACTTCTTTCAAAGCCAAAATAGCGAGCAATGTTATACCAAAACCTGTAGCAACCAATGTCATCGATACTGTACGGAATTTATTGTACAATGGCACATATTGTATAAACAAATCGGTTAACCACATGAAGTTTTTACCCCACGAAAGCATTAAAGTCAATGCAATCATTGGTAGCAACCACCATTTTGTACGTTTATCAACCAAAAACAAACCCAATACAAAAAGGAAGCATATTATAGCTCCAATATATACCGGACCGGAAGTAAACGGCTGGTCTCCCCAGTACAAAGGCAATGCAAATTCCTTCATGGTTTGTTCAACGCTAGGCACACCATATCCGGCAATTTTCTTCCCGGTTTCACTATCGGCAGGAAGAATTGCCCTACTTGAACCGCCTTTAAAATTTGGAATCAACAAAGTCATTGTTTCATCTACACCATAGCTCCAGTTGGTAATATAATCAGTTTTTAAGCCACCTTGTGAATCTTCTTTATCAGCAGTTAATCCGTTTGACTCACCACGCATTGTCGCTTTACTATAATCATAGGTCGTAAGTAAAGTCGTGGCATTCATCCCAATAGCAACAGCAGCTGCAGCAATTAGCATACCACCCGTTTTCAACAATTCAATAATTTTCTTTTCTTTTATACTGTAAATCAATTCAGCAAGAGCAAGGAAAATAAGTATTATTACCGTGTAATAAAGAATTTGAACGTGATTGGCACGTATGGCAAGGCTTAGGAAAAATGCAGTTAGTAAGCTACCCAACACCCATTTGTCGCGGAATGCAAGAAACACGCTACCTATAAGTGGTGCCATATAAGCTATGGTAATAGCCTTTGAATTATGCCCGGCAACTATAATAATAAAGTTGTAGGATGCAAACGAAAAAGCAATAGAGCCCACTATAGCCAGCCACGGATTTACCCGAAAAGCAAGTAATAAAATATAAAAACCAAGAAGATACAACATTAAATTAAATACAGTCGGTGGAAAAACATGTAACACACGCTCAACGTAATTCATTAAGTTATTGGGCTGAGCCATCGAAATTTGGTAAGTAGGCATACCACCAAACATAGAGTTAGTCCATAAAGTAGCATCCTTATGAGAATCGTTATATTCATTCGTCTCTTTGGCCATGTGCATCCAACTTTGGGTATCGTGACCAATAAGTTGTTTTCCTTCCATTACCGGAGTAAAATACGCAAATGAAATTAAGACAAATAGCAGAAATGCAGCAATGTGCGGAGCGAATTTGGTAAGAGCTTGTTTGTTCATGATGTTGCTTTAGTTTGCAAATAAGCAGTTTTTGGGAAAAATCACACAAAAGTACATCATATTTTCACAAATGACACCTGAAAAGCGGTTAAAAATTGTTGAAATGAAGAAATAAAAAAATGAGTCTATAAATGAAGGAGTCTATATGCTAAATAATGAGTATTAATTGGGATATCTTTCCCGGGAAATAATAAAATAAATTACCCCTGGATTCTATTATTAGCTATTTGACACAGTGGCAGATTGGTAGATTAGCACATCATTTTATTGGCTCTTTGGTAAAAAATCTGTACTTTTGTCGAACAAAACGATACAGAAATAGTTTCATTTACATGACAAACGAACAACTACAACTTATCCGGACCGACTTTCCGATCCTGACTGAGAAAATATACAACAAGGACCTGATTTACTTTGACAATGGAGCAACAACCCAGAAACCCCGTTGCGTTGTCGAGAAAATAGAATATGGCTATTACCATCTCAATGCTAATATTCATCGAGGCGTTCATTATTTGAGTCAAAAAGCTACTGAAGCCCATGAAGAAGCCCGCACAACCGTAGCTGACTTTTTACAAGCAGGAAAACGGGAAGAAATAATTTTCACCAGAGGAACCACCGAAGCGATAAATTTAGTAGCAAGCTCTTTTGGCGAGGCGTTTTGTACGGCTGGTGACGAAGTCATTGTGTCGGTCATGGAGCATCACTCTAACATTGTCCCATGGCAAATGATGTGCGAGCGAAAAGGTGCGATACTTAGGGTTATTCCCATGAACGAACGCGGAGAGTTGGACATCGATGCTTTAAAAGCACTTTTGAACGAACGGACTAAAATTATTTCAGTAACCCATGTATCCAATGTACTTGGGTCAATAAATCCGGTTGCTGAAATTATTCGCATAGCACACCAGCAAAACATACCTGTATTGGTAGATGGAGCTCAAGCTGTTCCTCATATTCCTGTAAATGTAGTAGATCTCGATGCCGACTTCTATGTTTTTTCGGGACATAAAATCTATGGACCTACCGGTATAGGAGTACTTTACGGTAAAGAAAAATGGCTAAATGCAATACCGCCTTATCAGGGAGGTGGTGAAATGATTGCTACAGTAACTTTCGAGAAAACAACTTATAACGAGTTACCCTTCAAGTTTGAAGCCGGAACTCCCGATTATATCGGTTCAACAGGCTTGGCAGAAGCTCTACGTTATGTGCAAAAAATTGGATTGGAGTCAATTGCAGTACATGAACACGACCTACTGATTTATTGCACAGAAAAATTATTAGAGATTGATAGTGTTCGTATTATTGGAACTGCCGCTAACAAAAGTTCGGTAATATCGTTTTTGGTTGGAAACATTCACCCCTACGACATTGGTATGCTGCTCGATAAACTGGGTATTGCTGTTCGTACAGGACATCATTGCGCTCAGCCACTAATCGACTCTTTGGGCATTCCGGGAACTGTTCGTGCTTCGTTCGCATTTTACAATACAAAAGAAGAAATTGATGTATTTATTGCAGCTCTAAAAAAAGTGGTGGCTATGCTGAGTTAACATTTATCTTCAGCGATATTAATAGATATTGGCTTTGCTATATTAAACCAATTGCAAATTAATAATTACAAATTAACTATATGACAATTAACGAACTACAAGACGAGATTATTGAGGAATTCAGTGCATTTGACGACTGGATGGACAAATACGCACTACTTATTGATTTGGGAAATTCACTTCAACCACTTGAAGAAAAACAAAAAAACACTCAAAACATCATCGAAGGATGCCAAAGTCGTGTATGGTTAAATGCCGAATTAAACAATGGCGTTGTAACCTATCAGGGCGAAAGCGATGCAGTTCTGGTAAAAGGGATTGTATCGTTGCTCATTCAGGTACTTTCAGGACATACTCCGGACGAGATTCTGAATACTGAGCTTTATTTTATTGACAGAATTGGGCTTAAAGAACATCTTTCTCCTACCCGCTCCAACGGTTTAGTAGCTATGGTTAAACAAATGAAAATGTTTGCATTAGCATTTAAGTCAGTCAACAGCTAGTAGTTATCAATTATTATAAAAAAGCCTTATATAAAAACCACTTGGTTCTCGTATAAGGCTTTTTTTATAGTAGTAAATCTTGAACTATTCTACGTATTCTAACCAAAATTTTTCTCCATCAAAAACACCATAAGAGAAAATTCCGACAAAATCGCCCAAAATAACAACCCGTTTTTGATTTTTGATTTGCAAATCAAGAGCTATATGGCGATGTCCAAAAACCATAAAGTCGACATCATGAGTCTCGACATACTTCTTGGCAAAAACCACAAGATTTTCATTTTCTTCACCCTGGAATTTGTTTTCGATATGCAAAATTTTCTCGCGGTTACGCTTTGACCAGCCATATCCAAACTCCTGCCCTAACTGAGCAGGTACAAGTCTGAAGAGTCTTTGAGCTGTACGACTGTGAAAAATTTTGCGGATAATGACAAAACCCTTTTCTTCGACATGAAGTCCATCGCCATGAGCCAAATAAAACTTTTTAGTACCCAATTGAACCGTAAAAGGCTTTTTATGCACAATCAGCCCAACCTCTTTTTCTAAATACCCAAAAGTCCAAATATCGTGATTTCCAATAAGAAAATGTATCTCAATTCCTGAGTCAGTCAACTCAGCCAATTTCCCTAAAAAGCGCACAAAACCCTTTGGAACAACGGTTTTATATTCAAACCAGAAATCGAATAAATCGCCTAACAAATAAATCGCCGTAGCATCTTTTTTTATGCCATCAAGCCAATCAACAAGCTTTTTCTCATGAGCACGCTGATCTTTTACAAGTAAGGATCCCAAGTGGGCATCTGAAAGAAAGTAGACCATTGATAGTTAATAGTTGATAGTTAATAATGCTGCCAATCGACAACTCAGACTACAAAAATCCCAGTTCCAATTGAGCCTCTTCGCTCATCATACTCTTATCCCAAGCTGGCTCAAACACAATATTTACGTCTACTTCCGTCACTCCTTCAACACTGGCAACTTTCATACGTACATCTTCCACAATAAAGTCAACAGCCGGACAGTTTGGCGCCGTCAAAGTCATATCCAGAGTTAAATGACCATCATCGGCCAGATCAATTTTATAAATCAATCCTAAATCATATATATTCACAGGTATTTCAGGATCATAAACCGTCTTCAACATGCGAACTATTTGCTCTTCTTTTTCTAAAAATTCGTTCATAATGTAATAAATATAACGCCTACCCCCTAAAGGAGATAAATGTGTTTTGCTTTTTATAAAAATAAAATAAAGTCACCGAAAATATACCAATTTCAGCCCCTTTCGGGATTTAGACGTAAAACAAGCAACTTAGTGAAATAGTTTAGGCTTCTTTTACCTCACTTTTTAAAACCAGTTCATCGAATTCTGAAAGCGCACTGGCTAACTTCCCATCAATCACAACTACAGCGTGCACTTTGCCCTTAACAGCGAGTTTATTATCCGATTTACGATAAATCACCTGATTAAAAATGTATCGCACACCCTCTTTTGAAACAAACAATTTCGAAATAAAGCTATCACCCGGTCTTAATGGGGTTTTATAAGCTATTTCGACATTCGAAACCATAGCATCAATACCCCGGTTATGCAGCTCTGCAAAACTAATTCCGTTTGCTTCTAAAAACTCGTGACGCGTATGTTCCAGGTAATTTTGATATACTGAATTATTTACAACCCCCTGTATATCACATTCGTAATCACGCACTTTTAGTTCCAATTCGTATATATACATTATATTCAGTTGATAATTGATAATTTACAGTTGAAGATAAGGCATTGTTGTCAATTATCAACTGTTAACTATCAACTAAGTTATTTTTTCTTAATCACTGTCAATCCGTCTCTTAACGGCAACATTACTTTTTCAACACGGGTATCATTTGCCACAAAATCATTGAACTTCATAATTTCAATGGTCTGTTTATCATTTGCTTCCACCGGTTTTAGCACTTTACCATCCCAAAGCGTATTATCAGCCAAAATAAATCCACCAGCTTTTAATTTTGGCAAAACAGCCTCATAATAAGCCAGATATTCACGTTTATCGGCATCCATAAAAACTAAATCGAATATTTCATCTAGTTTTTGTATTTCGACCAATGCCTCACCAATATGCAATTTAATTTTGTGCCCGTGTTCAGAACCTGCAAAATTTTGAAGGATAAAGTCTTCAAGTTCATCATCGCACTCTACAGTATGTAAAATGGCATCATCAGTCATTGCTTCTGCCATACACAAAGCCGAATAACCGGTAAAAGTTCCAAGTTCCAACACACGTTTGGGTTGAATCATGTGACAAAACATACTGAGCACACGCCCTTGCAAATGTCCGGAACACATGCGCGGATTCAAAATTTTCACATGAGTGGCACGGTTTACTTTTGCCAGATATTCTGGTTCCCGATCGGAATGAGCTGTTATATAATCGTCGATATTCATATTTTCAGTTATCAGTTAACAGTCGGTAGCTAGGCATTCAAATTTAGAACACTCACAATAAACCATTTAAATATATTTCAAGACTGACAATTGTTCAGTATTAAAAATATCATTAGCAATCTCCTGTAGCTTTGAAGCAGTAACTTCTTCAATAAGTCTTTTTACTGTGCTCAAATCATCTATTTTACCATACCGTAAAAAACTTTTACCTAAGCTGAGTGCCATATTTTCTTTATTTTCAGATGATATAGCCATCTGTCCCATCAACTGCAATTTGTATTTTTTCAATGCATTTTCAGTCAACGGCTGTTCACGAAGTTTTTGCAATTCGTTATAGACAAGCTGTTCGCACCGATTTGCATTCTCTGGGTCGCAACCAAAATATACGCTCCACATGCCCGTATCGGTAAATGGCTGGTAACTAGACTCTACATTATAAACCAATCCATGTTTTTCGCGGAGCGACAAATTCAACAGACTGTTCATGCCCGGACCGCCAAGTATATTGTTCAACAGATACATGCCCATACGATTCGGATGATACAAGTCGTAAGCCCTGTTTCCAATCATAAAATGTACCTGATGTGTATTTTTAATTATTTCTTTTTGTTGAGGTTTGTACGAAGTCGGAGCAAAACGAGTAGACAGTTTTGATTCAACTGTAGCCGAATGTAGATACTTTTCGCCCCAACGAGTCAATTGTTTAAAATCCAAATCGCCCACTGCAAAAAACACCATTTCTTCAGGCCTGTAATGCGTCTTTGTAAAACGAAAAGCATCCTCGGTACTATATTTTTCAAGCAATTCCGATTTACCCAAGATATTATGTCCAATTGGGTGATTATCGAAAATAAGTTCTTCGAAATCATCATAAATCAATTCGGACGGACTATCATTGTACGACTGAATCTCATCCACGATGATAACAACCTCTTTGTCAATCTCTTTTTGAGGAAAATTAGAATGCAACACAATGTCCGAAACCAACTCCATTGCACGTTCAAAATACTCCTTCAAAACTCCGGCATAAACTACCGTTTCTTCTTTAGAAGTATAAGCATTTAGCTCGCCTCCCACATGCTCAAGACGGTTGATAATATGACCCGAACGACGCTTATCAGTACCTTTAAAAAGCATGTGCTCAATAAAGTGCGCCATACCTTGTTCATTGTCGGCTTCATCGCGCGAGCCTGTATTTATAACGATTCCACAATATGCAACAGCCGATACATCGGGTTTATGTATGATTCGAATTCCGGTTGGGAGAGTATATGTTTGATATGTCATCAATTGCGTTTCAGAAAATTGAGGTGCAAAGTTACAAAATTCAGTTGACACTACATTCCGTAAACCTTATTTTAGGGCAATGTATTTATTCAAAACTAAACGATAAAATCCAACTTCCAAACTCAAACAACCAAAAGTTACACATTATAAATCAAATTATACACATAACCAGAGAATACAAGCACTAATTTTGTCAGTATTAAAATTTACAGCCAATAAATTAATTAGAAACAATTTAGCACCATTACAAAAAAAATGAAAAACCGGTATTTTATTTCAATAGGACTGGGACTGTTTCTTACAGCCTTTCAGCTAACAAAAGCCCAATCGCAAGATTACACTCCTCCTACTCTACCAACTATTCCCAATAAAGTATTCAACATTCAAGCTTTTGGAGCTGTCAGCGATAATAAAACGGATAACACACCGGCAATTCAGGGAGCAATTGATGCTGCCGCACAAGCTGGTGGAGGCCAGGTGGTAATTCCTGCCGGAGTTTATCTAAGCGGTCCACTAAAATTTAGCAGTAATCTAAATTTGCAAATTGACTCGGCAGCCACACTCCGATTCCTTCCATTCGACAGATATCCGGGTGGTCTAAAAGAAGGGAACAGCTTTATCAGTGGAACAGGACTTCATGACATTGCCATTACCGGCAAAGGAACCATCGATGGGCAAGGTAGTCCGTGGTGGCCTTATGCCAAAACAAAAGATGCTAAGCGCCCCAGAATGATAGTGCTTCGC
>Ga0302215_10002850_pt1 | contig 11796 bp, 7 predicted proteins | sample II_Fen_N3_1_FD_194580 | JGI IMG/M metagenome (GOLD analysis project Ga0302215, IMG submission 194580) | Peat permafrost microbial communities from Stordalen Mire near Abisko, Sweden - II_Fen_N3_1 | ecosystem: Environmental > Terrestrial > Soil > Wetlands > Permafrost | place: Sweden: Abisko... | reverse complement strand
GACGTTATTTTGATTGAAATTGTCGTATTTCTAGTCATATAAATTACGAATTAATACTTATACTGTAATTTTAACTACCATATTAGTTCTTGTATCATAAATGATTAGAACAAATTACGTTTGGATTTGTTATGAAAGATTGACGGATAAAGGATATTTCAGCAAACTTATCAATTATCTTTGCCCCAACACCTTCTAACATTTAAGAGTAAAATATGAATAAAAATGATGTTTTTGAGCAGCGAAAAAAAGCGTTGCAACTTATGGAAGACAATGCGGTTGTCAAACAACATTTAAAAGGTAAGCTCACTGCCCGCGAACGTATTACAGTTTTATTTGATGAAGGTACATTTTTTGAATTCGATGCTTTTAATGAGCCTGCTCACACTTCGTCGAGCGGAAAACAGTCTTCTTTTGGTGACGGAGTAGTCGTTGGACGCGGACTGGTACAAGGCCGGAGTGTATTTGCCTATGCCCAGGATTTTACGGTTATGGGAGGCTCGTTGGGCTTTACCCATGGAAGTAAAATAGCCAAGGTGCAGGAAATGGCTCTCAAGCTGGGAGCTCCTATTGTAGGACTTATCGATTCAGGAGGTGCCCGTATTCAGGAAGGAATGAAGAGCCTGGCTGCCTATGCCACCATTTTTAGGAATAATGTACGTTCTTCAGGAATTATTCCTCAAATCAGCATTATTCTAGGGCCGGCAGCCGGTGGAGCTGTATATTCACCAGCCTTGACTGATTTCGTATTTATGACCAACCAGACATCGTATATGTTTGTCACCGGTCCCGACGTAGTGAAGGAAGTATTGAACCAGGATATCGACATGGAAGGACTGGGTGGCGGTAACGTTCATGCCTCGAAGAGTGGGGTAGCCCACTTTGTGTACGATGATGAAGAACATGCCATCATGTATGCCCGTAAGTTGCTGTCGTACCTGCCATCGAATAACTTCGACCCGATGCCGATATCGAACAATGTACAGTTTTACGAAACACGCCAGGACTTTCTGGATAAGATTATCCCGGATGATGCCAATCGTCCGTATGATATGAAAGATATCATCAATATCCTGGTGGATAAAGATACCTTCTTTGAAGTGCATGAAAAATTTGCCCAGAATATCCTGGTAGGGTTTGCCCGTCTGGATGGTAAAACAATCGGGATTGTAGCCAACCAACCAAAGGTCATGGCTGGAACGCTGGATATCAATGCCAGTGTGAAAGGGGCACGCTTTGTGCGATTCTGTGACGCCTACAACATTCCGTTACTCATCCTGGAAGATGTACCGGGCTTTTTACCGGGAACCGAACAGGAACACAGCGGTATCATCCGTAACGGTGCGAAACTCTTGTATGCATTCTGTGAAGCTACCGTACCAAAAATCACAGTCATTATCCGCAAAGCCTATGGAGGTGCCTACATCGTTATGAGCAGCAAGAATACAGGTGGTGACTTTAACTTTGCCTGGCCATCCGCTGAAATAGCTGTAATGGGACCAGCCGGTGCCATTAAAATAGTAAACCGTGCAGAGCTTGCAAAATCGGATAACAAGGCTGAACTGGAGAAAACACTTACTGAGAAATATAAAAACGAAATAGCGAATCCGTACAAAGCGGAAGAGGTAGGGCTTATTGACGAAGTGATAGTACCTTCGGATACCCGAAAAATACTGATTACAGCCTTTGAAGTGTTGTCGAATAAACAGTATTCGGCACCGGAAAGGAAGCACGGGAGTATTCCTCTTTAAAAAAAGATATTATTTCATGATATTTGCCTTCGGCGATATGATTGAAAATGATATGATTGAAGAAGATATTATTTCATGATATTTGCCTTCGGCGATATGATTGAAGAAGATATTATTTCATGATATTTGCCTTCGGCGATATGATTGAAAATGATATGATTGAAGAAGATATTATTTCATGATATTGTTTTCAGCGTTATTATCATAAAATCATATCACGAAGTCATATCATGAAATCATATCATGAAATCATATCATGAAATCATATCATGAAATCATATCACGAAGTCATATCATGAAGTCATATCATGAAATCATATCATGAAATCATATCATGAAGTAATATCACGAAGTCATATCATGAAATCATATCACGAAGTAAATAACACTGAAAAAGATGAATAAACGTTTATTAATTGCTAACCGGAGTGAAATTGCAATACGGATTATACGTTCTGCTCATAAGCTGGGACTTACCGCAGTTGTACTTATGAGTGATAAAGAACCCGACGCATTGTATTTACAGTATGCCGATGAAATCATTCAGGCAAAGGATGCCAATAATGAAAAACCCATCTTCCTGGATGCTGAAAGGATTGTAGAGCTGGCGTTGGAAAATAATATAGACCTGATTCACCCGGGTTATGGGTTTATGTCCGAAAACCCCGAATTCGCTGCCTTATGCGAAAGGAACGGGCTGAACTTTGTGGGACCTTCCCCCGAGTTAATCCGGAACATGGGTATCAAGACCATTGCCAAGAAAATGGCGATAGAGGCAGGATTACCCTTGGTGCCGGGAAGTGAAGGCGCTGTTACCGATGCAAAGCAGGCAGTAGAGATTGCTAAAAAACTAGGCTATCCTGTGCTGTTGAAAGCTTCTGCAGGTGGAGGTGGTCGTGGTATGCGTATTGTTGAGAAACCTGAAACCATGGAGCGTAATTTCAAGTCGGCTTTTGATGAAGCTACTTCGGCCTTTGGGAATGGGGACTTGTTTATAGAAAAATACCTGGAGAATCCAAAACACCTCGAGTTCCAGATTCTGGGTGATAAGTTCGGGAATGTTATCCATCTCGGGGAACGTGAATGTTCTCTGCAGCGGAAGCACCAGAAATTAATGGAAGAAGCCCCATCAGCCAGCATATCTCCAAAAGTAAGAAAGAAAATGGGGAAGATGGCAGTGAAATTTGCCAAATCAATCGGTTATTTCTCGGCGGGAACCATTGAATATATCCTGGATGAAGATGGAACGTTCTATTTTATGGAAATGAATACCCGTATCCAGGTGGAACATCCGGTAACAGAGATGGTAACCGGAGTTGACCTGGTAGACTGGCAGATCAAGGTAGCCCTTGGTGAAAAGCTTACTCTGAAACAGGGTAATGTGAAAACGACAGGTTGGGCTATTGAGTGCCGTGTGAATACTGAAGATCCTCAAAACCGTTTTAGCCCGCAGACAGGGTTTATTGAAAAGATACGTTTCCCTCAAAGTCCCAATGTACGCATCGAAACGGGTGTGCATAACGGATCTGTGGTAACGCCCTATTTCGATTCGATGATTGCCAAGATTATTGTACACGGGAATAACCGACAGGATGCTATTGATAAGACGTTGGAAGCATTGAAAGATTTTAGCCTGGTAGGTTTAAAAACAACAGTTCCTTTCTGCCGCACTGTGTTGCAGGATCCGGAGTTTGTTTCGGCGCGGTATACTACCCGTTGGGTGACCCATTTCTTTAAACCGGTCATGCTGGAACATCCGGATGATGAACTTATCGGAGCCCTGGCAGCCACAATTATTTATGCCACCGAATACCTTCAGATTGTCTCGGAAGCCCCTGCTTCCAGGAGCGAATCGTTGAATGTCTGGGTGCTGAATAAGAGAATCAATAAGTAGGTTGGTTGATTGGTTAATTAAGTTAATTGGTTAATTCGGTTGATTTTTCATTTGAGAAGTAGTAATTACAATACAAAAATAAAACAAGTCAGGTAAAGCTAGGGCCTTTGACATTAGACCTTTGACTTTTGACATTAGACTAAAAAAACATGGGAACTTCATACGTATATAAAAGAGACGCTTCAAGGCTTTTTATAGCCATGCGTGAAAATGGAAAACGGTTTAAAATCTATCTTCCCAAAGAATCAAAGCCTGTGATTGATAATGTGGAGCAGGATATAAATTTCATAGAACAATCCGATTTCCAGTATCTGTTCGAATGGAAAGGAAAACGATACAATTGCGAACTGGTATCGCGCGACCAGAACAAATCGATAGTCAAGGTGAACGGGGTGGAGTATAAATTCAGTCTGGAATCTTTGTTCTCATATGTACGCCATGGCATGATTGACAAAGACGGCAAGCAGGTCAATGATAATAATATTACTTCCCCTATGCCCGGTAAGATTGTGGATCTGTTTCTGGCTGAAGGTGATCTGGTTAACGAAGGAGAGCCTATCTTAAGCCTGGAAGCCATGAAGATGCAGAACGAAATTACGGCTACGTGCAACGGGGTCATCCGAAAAATACACGTTGTTGCCGGACAGACGGTCATGAAAGATGACCTGTTGGTGGAAGTTACTTCCATCGATGTTTAGAAAAATACAGGATTGCAACTGAAAGAATAGGGGTAAATCTTACGGGATATTACTCCTTTTTTTTGTGTTGTAAAATCAACCTGATAAGTTTACTGAAATTTATTGAGGTTACAGGGTCATTAATTGTTTTAACTGTAGTATCTTTGTTCATCCATATTATTAGTCAACATTAGAATTAAAATGCTTCATTTCAGGATGTTCCCATGAAAAGAAAATATATTTTGTTTGTTCTGCTCATTATTGGAAGCCACTTCTGTGTTTATTCGGCTGAACCTTTCCGGTTTGCACTATTTACCGACCTCCATATATCGCCTACCAATCCAACCCCTTCGGAAGATCTTACCAACGCAGTGAATGATGTGAATGCTTTGACGGGCATTGACTTTGTGCTCGTATCGGGTGATGTATCGGAATCCGGGGATGGAAAATCATTGCAGGCAGCTAAAACAATGCTGGATAAACTGAAAATGCCTTATTATATCACTGCCGGAAACCATGAAACAAAATGGAGTGAATCGGGTTTTACTGATTTTACAAAGATATTCGGGAATGACAAGTTCTCGTTTACACACAAAGGATGCAAGTTTATTGGCTTTACCACCGGACCTATCATTAAGATGGGTGACGGACACATAGCACCACAGGATATTGACTGGGTGGATTCTGAACTTAAAATGACAGGAACTGAAATACCTGTTTTTGTTGTGACACATTATCCCCTTCAGACCGGAGATGTGGACAACTGGTACGATATGACCGATGTACTCAGGAAATATAACGTGCAAACATTGTTGAACGGCCATTACCACCGGAATGTATTCCTGAACTACGATGGGATTCCCGGAGTTGTAAACCGTTCCATGCTGCGGGGTAGCAATAAGATTGGCGGATATACTGTTTATTCAGTCTCCGATTCAATACGGGTATATGAAAAGAAGATTGGACAACCCGAGCTTAACTGGCTGACGTTTTCCTTTGAGCCCAGAAACTATGGGAAGCCGAATCCTGCCTTAAAGCCTTCATTCGAAATTAATAAAACAAATAAGAACGTCAGTGAAGTCTGGCGGTTGAATACCAGGGTAGGAATCTACTGCAAACCTGCAGTATCCAATAAACTGGTTTACTTTGGCGATGATTTTGGATTTATGAATGCAGTATCGTTGAAAGATGGCACTCCGGCATGGAAATTCAAAACAGGAAGCAGAATCATATCCTCACCAGACGTCAGTAATGAAAAGGTAGTTTTTGGTTCAACCGACGGGAATATCTATTGTTTGAATTCCCTGAACGGAAAGCTGCTTTGGAAATATGAAACAACTAAAGCTGTGATGGGTTGCCCGTTAATTCAGAATGATACGGTTTTTATCGGGGGCAGCGATGGTTGTTTCCGGGCATTGAATTTAAAGTACGGGACACAGTTCTGGCAGTTTGCAGAATTAAAAAATTACGAAGAGTCACTTCCGGTAACAGCATATGACAAGATCTATTTCGGTGCCTGGGATACTTATTTCTATGCCCTGAACAGAAAGGATGGTAAATTAGCCTGGAAATGGAATAATGGAAATGCCGGAATTCATTATTCACCTGCGGCTGTAAAAGCTGTAGTTTCAAACGGGAAAGTATTTATTACTGCTCCCGACCGGTATTGGACTGCATTAAATGCCCAAAACGGAACGATTGTGTGGCGGACGAACAAACATGAGGTTCGCGAGACTGAAGGTCTTTCAGAAGACGGGAGTGCTGTTTACAGCCGTTGCATGAACGATAGTGTGGTTGCACTGGATACACGCTCTGATAAACCGGTTGTTCTCTGGAAGAAAAGTGCAGGGTATGGGTACGATCATAATCCAAGCATGCTGACTAACAGGGATGGCGTGATAGTATTCGGAACCAAGAATGGATTACTCATGGGTATTGATACTGCCAATGGTTCGGTGAAGTGGAACTATAAAATAGGAAACTCAATTATCAATACGGTCACCATTTTACCAAATAAAGAATGTGTACTTACAACCTCCGAAGGAGTGGTTGCAAGAATAAAATATTGAAAGTATGAAACTTAACAAAATTGCCCAGTTAATTGGAGCAGACTTTAAAAACATTCCGGAGCAATCTGTCAATTGGTTATTAACCGACAGTCGTTCATTATCATTCCCGGCAGAGAGTTTGTTTTTTGCCATTCGTACCCCCCGGAATAACGGACATAACTATGTTCAGGAACTCTACCGGCAGAACCTGCGTTTTTTCGTGGTGAGTGAAATGTTGGCAGAATTTGATACACTCACCGATGCGGTTTTCCTGAAGGTTCCCGATACCCTGCAGGCATTGCAAACCCTGGCTGCTGCTCACCGGTCTTCATTCAACATACCGGTAATAGGGATTACCGGCAGCAACGGAAAAACGGTTGTAAAAGAATGGCTTTATCAGTTGTTGCATACCGATTATCGCATTGTACGTTCCCCGCGCAGTTATAACTCGCAAATTGGGGTTCCTTTATCGGTGTGGGCTTTGAGTGAGAATACCCAACTGGGAATATTTGAAGCCGGCATTTCGGAAATGAACGAAATGGGGCATTTGCAGAAAATCATACAACCTACCATTGGTATTTTTACCAACCTGGGTGAAGCACATCAGGAGAACTTTACCGGGCTGAAACAAAAGTGTGAAGAGAAGTTGAAGCTTTTTATACAGGCAGAAACTTTGATTTATTGTTCTGATAATAAGTTGGTGGAGATCTGTATTGCACAATCCGGGTTTAAGGGAAAATTGTTTTCATGGGGAAACAGTGTAAAAGCAGATTTGCAGGTGCTGAAAGTAGTGAAAGCAGCCAGTAGTACGAATGTCTCCCTGAAATATACCGGAACTGAACTATCAGTTGTCATTCCTTTTACTGATGATGCTTCGATTGAAAACGGGTTGCAATGTGTGGCGGTCATGCTGCAATTAGGCTTGGGTATTAAAGAAATAGCAAAGCGAATTTTAAATCTGGAAGCAGTAGCCATGCGGCTTGAAGTAAAGGATGGAGTCCGCAATTGCCTGATCATAAACGACAGTTACAATTCGGATCTGAATTCATTGGGTATTGCCCTTGATTTTCTGAATCAGCAGGCTACCGCCAAGAACCTTTCGAAAACGCTGATTCTGTCCGATATTCTGCAAAGCGGACAATCTCCTGATGATTTATACAAAACTGTTGCGGAACTGGTTAAAAACAAGAATATACAGCGAATCATTGGGATTGGAGCAGAAATATCAAAACATGAATCTGTATTCCTTTCATTAGACAAGATATTCTTTGAGCATACCGAAGATTTCCTTACATCCACTCTGGTCCGTGAGTTGAAAAACGAAATAGTCTTGCTTAAAGGTTCCCGAAAATATCATTTTGAGGATATATCTGAAAAGCTGGAATTGGTAACACATGAGACTACACTGGAGGTGAACCTGAATGCACTTGTGGATAACCTGAATTACTTCCGGTCAAAGCTTCGTCCCGAGACTAAGATGATGTGCATGGTCAAAGCCTTTGCTTATGGAAGCGGTGCCGTAGAAGTGGCACGTACCCTGCAACATAACCGGTGTGACTATCTGGCGGTGGCAGTGGCTGATGAAGGTGCTGAATTACGTCGAGAGGGTATCCGCATTCCCATCATCGTTATGAATCCTGAGAAAGGCAGCTTTGGAATGATATTCGATAACAAACTGGAGCCTGAGATATACAGTTTCCGCTTACTCGATTCATTTATTGTTGCGGCTGAAAAGTTAGGCCTGACCGATTATCCAATCCATATAAAGATAGACAGTGGTATGCACCGCTTAGGTTTTGAACAGAAGGACATGGAACAATTGCTTACCAAACTTAAAAATCAGAGTCAGGTAAAAGTGCGTTCTGTATTCTCACATCTGGCAGGTTCGGATGATACTAAATTCGATGCTTTTACAAAACAACAGATATCAGCCTTTACAACTTGTGCAGATCAGTTATCGGCTGTCTTTTCACATCATATCATGCGTCATATCCTTAATTCGGCAGGGATTGAACGATTCCCGGAATATCAGTTTGACATGGTACGTTTAGGAATCGGACATTATGGCATCAGCTCGTTACCGGATGTGAATCTGAAACAGGTCTGTGCGCTTAAAACGGTTATATTGCAGATTAAAACTGTAAAGAGTGGTGAAACGGTAGGGTATGGCCGTAAAGGGATTATCAATACTGATAAACGCATTGCCATTATTCCTATAGGCTATGCCGATGGCTTCGACCGTAAGTTAGGGAATGGAGTAGGAGAGGTGCTTGTCAATGGGCAGCGTGCTAAAGTAATCGGCAATGTGTGCATGGATCTGGTTATCATCGATGTAACCAACATAGAAGCCAAGGAGGGTGATGCTGTTGAAATATTTGGTGATCATTTGACCATCTCTGAAGTTGCTGACTGGCTAAAAACTATTCCGTATGAAGTGCTTACCAGCGTTTCAAGAAGGGTGAAGAGGGTTTATTTCCAGGAGTGATGTTAGTTAATTGGTTGATTAAGTTAATTGAGTTAATTGGTTGAGTAAGTTGAGTAAGTTGATTTAGTTGATTCGGTTGACTAAGTTGATTGAGTTGATTCGGTTGTTTAAGTTTATTGGTTAATAGTTCAGTTAATCAAATGAATAACTCTGATGATAAAACCGTCCAAAATTCTAAAATCAACCAATCTCCTAATCAACTTACTCAACCAATCACCTAATTAACCAATCAACCAATCACCTAATTAACTTAATCAACCAATCAACCAATCAACCAATCAACCAATCAACCAAACCATGATTCTTGTTCTCATTCAGCAAATAGCTACTGCCAGCGTATTGATTAAAAGTGCATCCATATTAGCAACTCAGCTTCAGAAGTCATTTGGTGTGCTAAATCTTGTTGATACTGATGAACAGATTGTTGTCCGCGAAGATGAATTGAATACATTGATGATTGAACATAAGCTTAAAAGTTCTCAGGTAATGGTTCGGAATTCTAAGTCGAATACCATTACTTCGGTTTGTGAGGAGATTGAAGCTGCCTTTTTATTTATTCAGTTACCCGGTGGAAATTCAAAAGCTATCCGTAGTTTGTTGAATGATTGCAGGGAGCTGCGGATTCCTTATTTGTTTTACAAGGATTCATTCCCGGCATTAAACCTGACGAAAGTGATCCTTCCCATTGGCTTCCTGGAAGAAGAGCTTGAAAAGGCGCAATTTGCAGCCGCTTTTGGACGCTTCTGTGGCTCAGAGGTGAAAATGTTGCTTGCGAATGATTACGGCTCTAAGGCGGCAACCAATGCAGAAAAAATGAAGCTTCTGTTCGATAAGTTTGCTTTCAGGTATACGCAGGAAAAGGCAGTAAAAGATAGTTTTAAAGTAGAGGCAGAATCCATTCAGGTTGCTGAAAAGGAAAATGCAGGAATGATCATTATATCAGCATCACGTGATTACGGGTTGGATGATATTCTGTTCGGACCCAAGGAATACCATGTAGTGAAAAAATCTCCTGTCCCTGTACTCCTTGTAAACCCCCGTGGTGACTTATATGCCTTGTGCGACTAAACACATACTATACAAAAACAGCCTGTTATCATTGATTTGATAACAGGCTGTTTCTATTTCAATAAGCTTATAAAACGTAGAACCTGGTAGTTCCGCTCCAACTCTTGCCACCGTTCAGAGCTTGCAAGCCTGTTACATCAGCAGGTAACTTCAGGTTTGGTGCATTGATTGCCCAGGTCTGTGGTTCAGGGCATACCCAATCCACTTCTCCGCCATTGTTCCATAAAGTCCAGTGTTTGAATTTACTGTCAACTTCATAATACACGCTGATATTGTCTTTGGTATTGGTCAGGATAGCACCGTGATACGGTTTTCCATTTTCCTGGATACCTTCATCGGTGAGTGCAATCTCAATAGGTTTCCCTGTTGGATTGATTCCTTCGGTACGGAGCAGTGATTCTTCTTCATCCAGGTCCAGCAGGTTGCCTGTAGGTAAGCTGCGATCGGATAATTCCCAACGTTTTCCGGCAGACAGTCGTAATTTATAATCGGATCGTACAGTGTCTTTTGAAAATGGAAGCCTTAAAGGAGTGTGATATCCTACGCCCAGAGGCATGGGTTTGGTCCCTAAATTCGTAAATGTGATGATATGGGTTAATTCTTTGTCCGAAAGGATAAACCTGATTTTACAGGTGAACTCATGAGGAAAATTCTCATAAATCGCGTTGTTAATCCTGTTTGAGAAGAAGCTCGCTTCAACCTCTACAGCATCAGAAGAATACCTTGTCCGGGTAATGGTGAATGGCTCCGATTTAATGATTCCGTGGTGATAGTTGTTCTGGGCAGGAATAGTGATTGGGAATTCGTAGTTCTTACCTGCAAAACTGTATTTGCCATCTTCAATCCTGTTCGGTGGAAAAAGCAACGGTACCCCAAATATCTGTGGACGGCTCTTAAAAGTCTCCATCTCCTCAGCTGTTGGTGTCCGTAATATGTCAACCTGTTTTTCTTTATTAAACAGCCTTACCAGATTTGCACCTACTGATGGGACGATAATTGCTTCGTATACATTCGTTTCGAGTAAAATGGCATCAATCCCATTCCAGTTAATCTTTTCAATATTCATTGTTATTTTATTTTTGAAGGATGTAGATGTATCCATTGTTTCCTATGTTTTGCAAATTTACTAAATAGTTGTGAATAGTACTTTGTTTCGAATGAAATATTGTCATATACTTTCAGCAGTTGCTTAACCGTATGTTTGATTGTTTCATTCAAAGCCAGTTTAAACGGGTTGCTAGTGATTAAAAAAACAAAAGGCACACAGTTTATGCATGCCTCTTATTTCAATTAACAGGTTAAACCGGTTGTTTAATCTACTGGACTTAATTCTGCAGTTGCATTGATAGTTACCTCATCACCCACCATGGCTGCAGGGAACTTGGTTCCGATACCAAAATCCGATCTTTTCAGGAGACCTTTAATGGTAAAGACGGCGATGTCTTTTTTGTTTGTCGGGCTTGTTACCTTACCTTCGAAGATTACATCCAGCACTACTACCCTCGTAATTCCATGCATAGTCAGGTTTCCGGTCAGCTTATATTCATTCGCTTTGATGTTTTTCAACAAAGTGCTTTTAAAAACCAGTGTCTGGAATTTCTGAGCATCAAAGAAATCCGGGCTTTTCAAGTGAGTGTCACGTTGCGGTTCATCAGTATCGATGCTGGCAATCTGAGCAACAACTTCAATTTTAGCATCACTGTAATCTGGTTTTGTAGTGACAGCAGTGATTTTAAACTGTTTGAAATTCCCGGTTACATGTGAAATCATGAGATGTGAAAGGGTGAATCCCAGACGGGAGTGAGCCGGATCGGTAACCCATGTCTGTGAAAAAGCGGTACTTACAAATAGTACCAGTACTAGTGAAAGACTG
>Ga0302215_10002849_pt1 | contig 11799 bp, 6 predicted proteins | sample II_Fen_N3_1_FD_194580 | JGI IMG/M metagenome (GOLD analysis project Ga0302215, IMG submission 194580) | Peat permafrost microbial communities from Stordalen Mire near Abisko, Sweden - II_Fen_N3_1 | ecosystem: Environmental > Terrestrial > Soil > Wetlands > Permafrost | place: Sweden: Abisko... | reverse complement strand
TTGGATTGCCTACTCTTCAGGTGTTCCTACTGCCGAAGCCAGTTATCACGGTCAGGTAGCATTTGGATCAAATACAACTTATATGTGGGTTGGAACAGCTATGCACGAGTTTGCACACTATTTTGGTTCTGGAACAACTTCGGTTTGGCAAAGTAAAACAAGTACCGGAACTTGGACAGGAAGTGTTGCAGCTGCTCTATTGCTTGGTGCTACTGGTGAAACACTTAAAGGTGATACTCAACATTTCTGGCCATATGGTATCAATTATAAATCAGAAATTACAGGATTAGGAGATGCTACCGCACAGGCCAATGGATTGGCATTACATGCAAAATTGGTTAAAGCTATGTTGGTCGACGATTGTGGATTACCAATAAGTTGGTAAATAAAACACGAATGTTCATTGAACAGAACAAACTCTTCCTTTGGTGAAATTCAAAAGGATGAGTTTGTTTTTTTGATATAGTTCTGAGTAAATTGTTTTGTCCTCGTATTTTGAAATTGTATCCACTCTTTATAATAGATTTTGACCTGCTATGATTATTAAATGAACTAGCTTTGCACTAAGAATTGTAACCTATTAAATATCAGAAAATCATGAATTTTAAATTCTCTTTCCTCTCACTCTTTCTTTTTGTATTGATGGTTTTACCACTATCGGCGCAACCAAAGTTGACAATTGATTTGAGTAAAAAAGGAATTGCAATCAGCCCTACTCATTATGGAATCTTCTTCGAAGATATTAATCATGCTGCCGATGGAGGACTTTATGCCGAGTTGATTCGCAACAGATCGTTTGAAGACGCGACAACACTCGATAACTGGACTTCTTTTAATCAAAGCGGTACAACAGTTACTAATGTTGTTGAAACAACAGGTCTATTGAACTCAGCACAGACTCAGGCATTGAAAATGACTGTAACAAGTGCATCTTCTACCACAAGAGCCGGTATCTATAATTCAGGGTTTTGGGGAATTAATGCTATTTATGGCCGACAATATAAGGTGACTTTTTTTGCAAAATGCGATGCCGGATTTACCGGAGCTGTAAAAGTTTCGCTTGAAAGCAGTGCATCTGTAAAATATGCAGAAGCCAGTATTACAGGTCTTACAACCGGATGGCAGAAATATAGTTGTACACTTACTGCTTCAGGAAATGACCCCAATGCACGGTTTGTGATTTCAACTACTTCTTCAGGTACACTTTGGTTCGATGTTGTATCAATGTTTCCACCAACATTCAATAATAGAGAGAATGGATTACGTCCCGAATTGGCTCAGTTGTTGGCTGATATGAAACCTAAATTTATGCGTTTCCCCGGTGGTTGTTTCGTTGAAGGCGATTATCTTGCCAATCGTTTCCAATGGAAGAAAACCATTGGAAAGATTGAAGAGCGTCCAGGACATTATAATCTTTGGGCCTATCGCACTTCGGATGGCATGGGATTTCATGAATTTCTTCAATTGTCCGAAGATATTGGCGCAGAACCTTTATACGTTGTAAATGTGGGTCTTGCCCATAACGACAATCAATCGTCGACTGCTTTGACCGATTATCTTCAGGATGTTATGGATGCGTTGGAATATGCCAACGGAGCTGTTACAACAACTTATGGAGCTATGCGTGCTGCCAACGGACATACCGAACCGTTTAATATAAAATACATCGAAATTGGAAATGAAAACTATTTTGGTGACAATTACGGTAACCGCTATATTCAGTTTTACAATGCCATCAAAGCGAAATATCCTGCAATTCAATGTATTGGAAATGTAGCAGCCTGGGGAACCGATAATCCTACATGGACGTTCACTCATCCTGTTCAGCTGCTCGATGAGCATTATTACAGAAGTCCACAGTGGTTTATCAATCAATATAATAAATACGATACATACAGCAGAACGGGCGCAAAAATCTATGCAGGAGAATATGCTGTAACTTCGGGTTGTGGTAATGGTAACCAAATTGCTGCTTTGGGTGAAGCTGTTTATATGGCAGGAATGGAAAAAAACTCGGATGTGGTTCCAATGAACTCGTATGCACCTATTTTTGTAAATGTAAATGACAGGAAATGGAATCCCGATATGATTGATTACAATGCATCAACTGTTTATTGTACACCGTCGTATTATGTACAGAAATTGTTTGCAACCAATATCGGAACCGTAAATATTCCGGTGAAAGATACATTAAACCAAAAAAGTAATCCTATCGTTGGTTCGGTAGGATTTGGATCCTGGTCAACAAAAGTTGATTATACGCTTCCAACAGTTACAAATACTTCCGGAGCGACATTATTTACTGATCCTTTTACAAGTACTGCTAACTGGTCGCCAAAAACAGGTACATGGGCTGTTTCAGGTGGAATTTATTCTCAAACATCGACGGCAACAAACTGTCAATCGGTTGGTTTGAAAGCAATAACAGATTCTACCTATACATATTCTGTAAAGGCGCGAAAGGTGAGTGGGAGTGAAGGTTTCCTGATTATGTTCGGGTATAAAGACAGCAATAATTATTACTGGTGGAACCTGGGTGGTTGGGGAAATACACAACATGCAGTTGAACAATGTGTAGATGGTTCAAAATCAACTTTAACTACAACTGCAGGATCAATCACAACCAATGTATGGTACGACATTCGTATTGAAGTTTCTAAAACTCAGATCTTGTGCTATTTGAATAATGCATTGATACATACTATCAATGTTTTATCAACAACTTCGCTGTATACATCAGCATCGTTGGATGAACAGAGTAAAATGCTATATGTGAAAGTTATAAATCCTGCAAATGCTGATGTAACTTCAAATTTGAAACTAAATGGGTTGCAGGCAGGTTCAATAAATGGTTCAGCCATTGTGCTTTCATCGGCAAGTGGATTGGATGAAAACACCCTGACAGAACCAACCAAAATTTCTCCTGTCACAACGACTATTGACTCTGTTGGAAGCAATTTTAAATATACATTCAAAGCAAATTCAGTAACGATATTAAAACTAAATACAGCCAATCCCACTGCTGTTTCAACCCTTAAAAAAAAAGATGAAGGTTTATCGGTTTACCCCAATCCGGCAAAAAACAGCATTCAACTGAAAGGAACTGAATCGGGAATAATATCAGTAGAACTGAAGACATTGACAGGCAAAAGTTTGATTAAAAAGCAACTTATGAGTGGTAACACAATGAATATTTCTTCGCTAACCCCGGGCGTATATTTGTTGGTTGCTCAACAAGGAAAAAATAAATTTTCGGGTAAGGTTATAAAAGATTGATTAACAAAATATAAAAGAACAAATGAATTTTAGAATGAAGAAAGTATTGATGCCTTTGGGTGTTGCAGTTATGGCTTTACTGATTACTCAACAAGTCACTGCACAAACTCCGAGAGTTCAATACAGTTTTAATGCCAAGGCAAATACCGACTCAATTCTTGATGAAACAGGTAATGGATTTAATGGCAAATTAGTTGGAAGTGCTCAGATAAAGAAACTGGGCCGATTCAGTTTGCTGAAAATTGGAACCACATCAGGTTATGTAGATTTGGGTGCAAAAATGGGTCAGGTGATTAGTGGATTATCAAATTTCACGATTTCAACCTATCTGTATGTTGATCCTTCGGCTGTGTTGACAAATGCAGGTAATTTTGTTTGGACGTTCTCAAATTCGGCCGATATAAGCGCGAATGCTTCGGGTTGTATGTTTTATACTGCTAAAGATAGCCGATATGCCATTTGTTCTACGAATTATACAAATGAAAAATCGGTTAATGTAGCCTCTGCAGCCACCAAAGGAAGTTGGAAACATATAACGTATACTCAATCCGGAACCAGCGGCGTTGTATATATAGATGGCGTTCAGAAAAAAACAGGAACAATATCTTTATTGCCTACAACTTTAGGAGCAACAAGTTTTAATTATTTGTGTAAATCAGCTTACGCTTCCGATCAATTGCTTTTGAATTCGATGTTGTGCGATTTCAGAATTTATAACTCGGCACTCAATGCAAGTCAGATAGCCGCTTTGGCAACTAATATGGCTGCACTCGATACGGCAACATTCAAAGATGTGGTGGATACAGCTGTATTGAATTTGTCGTTAGGCGATGTAAGCGCAGTAACTACAAACCTGACTTTACCTGCTACAGGAAGCAATAGCACAACCATTCAGTGGAGCTCTTCCAATACGGGTGTTATATCCAATGCGGGAGTTGTAACACGTCCGGTAAACGGATCGGCTAATGCAACTGTTGTGCTTACAGCCACCATTACAAAGAGTTTTATCTCCAAAACAAAAACATTCACAGCAACAGTAATTCCTGCATACTCCAATCAGAATTCGGTAGATGCTGATGTGGCTGCTATTGCTCTTACAGGTAATCTGACAAATCTTCGTTCCAATATATCATTGCCTGTTTCGGGTAATGAAGGATCAACTATTGCCTGGAGTTCAAATACTCCGGCTGTTTTGTCCAATGCAGGTGCAATCGTAACCCGCCCGGCAAAAGGAAACGGTAATGCACAGGTTACGCTTACGGCAACTGTTACGAAAGGTACTGTTGTTGCAACAAAGGCTTTTTCAGTATCGGTTGCCGAGGATGAAGGTTTCTCTGCTTATTTATTTGCCTATTTTACAGGGAATAATATATCCCAGGAGGCATTCCGGTTTGCATTGAGCGATGATGGATTTGTGTATAAGGCATTGAACGGAAATAATCCGGTAATAAGCTCTGCTGCCGTAAGTTCTTCAGGTGGAATACGCGACCCACATATCTTACGTGGTCAGAACAACGATTATTTAATGGTAGCCACCGATATGGTTTCTGCGCTTGGTTGGAGTTCTAACAGGGCCATGATATTGTTGAAATCAACAAATCTGACAACCTGGACATCAGTCGTTGTGAATATCCCCAATACCTATTCGCAATATGCAGCTGCCGATCGCGTATGGGCACCACAAACAATTTACGACCCGACGGTTGGTAAATACATGGTTTATTTTGCCATGCGATTGGGTTCAACCGATTACGATAAGATTTACTATGCGTATGCTAATAGCACGTTTACAGGACTGGAAAGTGCTCCGAAAGTATTGTTCGACAATAACGGTATGTCTACAATTGATGCTGACATCGTTCTGAAAGATGGCGTGTATAACTTGTTTTTCAAAACCGAAGGAAACGGAAATGGAATCAAAAAAGCTACTTCTACTACCCTTACAAGCGGATATGTGTTGTACGACAAATACCTGCAATCTACCTCCAACGCTGTGGAAGGTGGTTGTGTTTTCCGTATGTATAATTCCGATAACTGGATGCTGATTTACGATATGTACACAAGTGGTGCTTATCAGTTTACAACAAGTACCGATTTGATGAATTTTTCGGTTGTGCCAAATACGGTTTCGTTTGATTTTACACCACGTCACGGAACAATTATCCCGATTACGGCTGCCGAAAAACAGGCTTTAAATGCCAAATGGGGAGTTACGGCTATTGCCAATAATGAAGCAGCACCCACTTTCTCCATCTATCCAAATCCTGCCACCGATTTTCTGAACGTTACCATGAATAACGCTGCGAATAAAGGAATGAAAGTAGCGGTTTATGATTTCAAAGGAAGTAAATTGCTCGAAAAAGAACAAACAGCGACTACGGATAGAATCAATATCTCTAACCTGACATCCGGTATGTATATGATCACTTGTTCTAATAATAACGGATTTGTTTCTTCTGCTAAATTTGTGATAAGATAAAGAACATGTTCCTGTACAAAAAAAGCTTGCTGAATTTCAGCAAGCTTTTTTATGTTACAATAGTCCGGAAAACTACTTCAAACAATGCACACTAACTCAAATGAAGGTTTTGTAGTATGTCAGCAACATTTCGTATCTTGTTGAATGAGTGGACAAGGAACTGTACCGTAACTGCAATAAACACAACAGTCACCTTCCAATGGTTTTAAAACTGTCTTGCAATTTTCACACTCGTAAAAATACTCACAAGCGTCAGTCGGCATTGTTTCTTCTTTCTTGTGTCCACAATTCGGGCAAGTGATTGTTGATTTTAATATTACGCCCATTTTATTTCCTTTTTCTCAGTGTATATAAACACTACAATCTGATTAAAGGTGTTTTTAGTTATCTCTTACGCATCTCACTGAAAATCCAAAATTCTTACTCATGTCTACATTTTCTACGTAATTATAATTATAATACATGAATTTAGACCATGCTTTATCCGAATTCAAACTAACTTCAGTTGATGTCCACCATGCTCCATCAGCACCCATATTGAAATAAAGAAGATATGTCCAACCACCAGCCATTGCTGTAAAACCAGTCTCATTTGTTGCTCCTGTGTTTGGGCTTTTCCAATTGGCGGTGCCGACTTCTTTTAATTTGCCACCAGCAACACTTAACCCACCAAGGTAATCTGTCAGGGTAGTCCATTCATCATTCGTTGGAATATGCCAACCAAGAGGTGCTAAATTATTTTTCCCATTGTTTACAGCGTACCAATTGTATAAATGACCATATTTTAATCCATTAGACGCACTATTCGTAAAATCGCACCAGGCTCCGGTTGTCAAACTTGTCCATGCATCGGTTGTTACATTGGGGATAATAGTCCCATCCTGATATTTCTTTGTTTTTAAATTTTCTACCATCCATGTTTGTGTTCCAATTGTAACTGCATGATAGGTATTTCCGTCAAGATCTGCTATTGTTGTTGTGATTTTTAATTCATTTCCATAACCTATCCCAACGCTGCTTTTTGCATAAGCTCTTACATAATATGCAGATCCCGATTTTAAATTGGATATTTCACTCTTAAAATCACTAACTGTCACTTCAGTTGTTTTGTCCGATAGGGTTGGGCCTGATGTTTCGCTCCAACAAAATCCTTTCGATAGAATTGATAAACCACTACTCGAGGTTACAGTAGCCTCAATTTTAGCAGAAGTATTGTAAATTGTTGAAAGGGTTGTTTTTACTGTGGGTATCGTAGGTTTTAAAGTTCTAAAAGTTATTTGATTGCCATATGCAGTGCCATCGTAATTCGTTGCATACGCCCTAACGTAATAAGTCGTATCTGAAAGTAAATTACGTAATGAACCAGTGTATTCTCCCATATATGTATAACCTTTCGTAATACTGTCGCTTAGAGTGGGGGTCGATTTTAAACTCCAGCAAATACCGCTTGTAATTATATTTGAACCATCGTTAGCAGTTATGTTTCCACCTCCGGTTGCACTTGTAGCAGTAATTTCAGTTGCTGCCTTAGTTTTTAACACCGGTAATTGTAATTGTTCCTGTTTGGGTTCTTCCGTTGTTTTACAGCTAATAAAAAGAATTGTTGCCAATGCAATACATGTAAAATGGCAAATTAGAAGTTTTTTCATGATGAATTTGTAATTTGTTGTATTAATAATGTGTGAGTTTTTTGAGTGGGGCATAACGACCAACATGTTTAAGGTTGCCGTCCTTTTTTTAGATTTAAACGGTGTTTTTATAAATTATTTACAAACATAATAAATTTGATTAACACATCCAATAGTTTAGAAAATAAAAGTGAAATGTTTTTTATGTCTTTGACTGTAAACTCATAAAGCCGTCTTGTACTAAGTTTGTACTCTGTGTCTGATTCAAGTATGAGCGAAACATCCCTTTTTCAGCGTAGTTTGTACCCACTGTAATCGTACGACTGCGAGTGGAAGATTATTTTTTTCCAATATTTAAATATAATCCCAGCTTTACACCTATTGAGAATGGTTTTACACTCGTTGTTTGATAAGTTCCCAATACTCCATTATAAGTTCCGTCAATAAGATAAAGCATTTTAGTATCAGGTTTAATAACGTTATTTAATCCGTAATTTAGGAAAGCTCCTGCATACAAATCTATCTTTTCATATATCTTATAAGTCCCGCCTAATTCGGCAACTGCCATATACGCAGGATTAAAACTGTATTTGCCTGTATAGCTTTGTGTGATTGTAGTGAAACCATGTTGAGGCATATCAGTTAGTTCTATATTATACTGAGGATAATATCCGCTTGTAACTATTTCGCCTCCTGTTGTTTTATAGCTTGCATTTACAGGAATTGAAATCTTTGCTCCGCCTGTTACCAACAACCCTATTTTATCATTGAACTTATGTTTAAACTGTGCGGTTAATGGAATTTCAATGGATAATACTTCTTGATTTTCCTGCCAGCTTTTAAAATCAGATTTATATACATAGGTATCTCCATCGCTGTCAACAGCCGGAGTACCTTCTAATAGATTGAGTGTTGAAAGTGCGCTAAAAGTCTGTATTCCAATACCTGTTTGTACTCCAATACTTTGTGTGAAGAAATGGCTGAAAGCAATATTTACTGTGTATCCATTTTGTGCAGTTTGAGTACCACCGAGTAACGAATACGAAAGATTGTGCTGTCCACTTCCAATATCAAAATGTATATAATTCCCTGTTACTTGTGCCTGGCTCAAAGTGCATATTACTACGCTGATAAGTATGATGATTTGTTTTTTCATGTTCTTTTTGTTGAAATGACTGAATGAGTTTGTGTGAGTTCTATTTTTCTACAATTAGTTTGAATACATAGTCTATCCCCGAGGCAGTTACATGTCCTACATAAGCTCCATTTGCAGGGATATTAAACTTATTTTCATTTGCTAAAACTTCAGATTTATAAACGCATATGCCCTGCATATTGTATACAGATAATTTAGCATCTTTTAATTGTTTCTCATTTAGTCCTGTTAGCTGAACTGTACAGTTTTCAGTTTCTTTTACAGGGTTTGGAAATGTACTAACTTGTGCTTTTACTGAAGAGATGTTTAATACTTTCGAACAGGTGTATAAAGTGTCTCTGGTTGTAGTAAGCAGTTTCAACGAATAACTACCAATTAAACCACTGGGGTCGACATAAAATTGTTTTGTAGCTCCCGCTATTTCAATGCCATTTTTGTACCACTGATAAGCTGTAAAACGATTGCTAAAGTTATCAAACAGTACAACGTCGTTGAATTTTGTGCGGATATTATCGGCAGAAACATTGATGGTGAACGTAAATGGATAATCTACACTTTCAATGTACAATTCATTTTCCATTTTCAGTTTGCCCTGAAAAGTTCCATCTATCGTATTGTTTGGTACTGAAAACGTCAACGTACCTCCGGCATTTGCATTGGATACATCCTGATAGACGACATTTTTCATACCTGCTTCCAACGCTGCAGAATTGAATGTTATTTTATACCGTGTAGGTGTACCGGTCAGTAACCTAAAATCTAAATGCATGGCAGAACCTTCACAACCAGGTGTTGGAGTTGACAAAGGTCTCAGTGTAATATAATCTGAGATTTTTGCATTGGTGATCACATAGTTTGAGGGAGCAATATATTTATCCTTTGCACTACCTGTCAGGGTATAAACTACTGTTATAGTTTTATTGATTCCTACGTTTGCATTATCATAGGTGGCTGTTGCCGATACACCCACATTATTCGCATCCGCTGCATCAACTCCCTGCAATATACCAAGTTGACTTATTATTGCATTCGTGTTTCCATCAACCATTTTGTTGGTAATAACAGTTGGATTGGATATTGATATATTAGTTGAAATCTTTGCATTCGTAATTATGAAATTTTCTGGGGCGAAATATTTATCTTTAGCACTACCATTCAGCATATAAACAACTGTAATCGTTTTATTTGTTCCAATATATGGATTGTCATAATTAGCAGTGGCAGTCACGGTTACATTGTTAATGTCAGCTGATTCAACACCTTGTAAGGTTCCTAATCTTGTTACAATAGCACTTGTATTACCATCAGCTACCTTATTTGTTACAATTGAAGGATCAGATATCGTTAACTGTTTAGGGGTATTTGTTTTAAATGTGATTTCTTCACCATAAGTTGTTCCGATACTGTTGGTAGAATATGCTCTTGCATAATAAATTGTACTAGGTAGTAATCCCGTTATAATTGAACTAAATCTCAGACCACCATACGTGGCGGGTGTTAGCATTGTTTTTGTTGTGAGTTCTACTGTTGGGTTTAGACTTGTGTCCCACACAACACCATATTGGGTAGGATTAGTTGTATCTATGTTAGTTACGACACCATTTATTACAGCACCAATAAAACTGATATTTGATATGGATATCGTAGAAACTGTTGGTGGTACTCCTTCTTCAATATTAGTAAATTTTTGCCATTGTGTATGTGCCGAATACATTGATTTTTTTCCTATAGGAACATAAAGAATACAAGAACTTGTAGAAAAACCATTAACGAAATTTTGATCGTAATACCCAGGACTATATAAATTATTGATATATGAAAATATTTTTTTTAGACTTGTACAACCAGAAAAAGGACTTGAATCAATCCAATATACAGAATTAGGTATAATTAATTCTGTAATTCCTGTGCAACCCGTAAATACGTCCTTTTTAATTGTCGATACTCCTGTAGGAATTTTAAGTGTTCCGGTCAATCCACTACAGTATTTAAATGCACCTTGTCCTATACCATTTACAGAATAGGATTCAGAATATGGAAAATTAAAAGTACCTGTTAAACCAGTGCAACCACAAAATGCAAAATCCCCAATAGTGCTTACAGAAATTGGTAAAATAATGGATTTTAAAGTAATCTTATTATAAAATGCATATTGTGGAATTGCATTAGAGTAGTAAAGTAAGAAACCTGTAGTTGTTCCAGCTGAACCATTATAATAATCTACATTGACAGATCCAATATCTATTTTTGCTAATAAAGGCATATTATCCCTCATAGTTTTAAAATCACTTGCGTCAATATGACCAGTTATAGCCAAATCAGTAACTGTAGTGAGCTCGTTAGTAGTGAGTAATGTTGATAAAGTTCCCGGAGTAGTTACATTAATGGTTTTTGAAACTTGTGCTTGTCCAATAGCGAAAAGGAAAAAGCATAATAGCAATAAAATTGGTTTTCTTTTTTTCATATTATTTTAATTCTAAATAGACTTCGTTTTATTTATTCCCTCATTGTAAGTCATAAAAAAGACAATACAAACATAACAATTCTTCTTAACATATCCAAGCATTTAGTGAATTAAATTAAAATATTTTTATGAGTCCATTGTCTAAATACAAAAGCCGCCCAAAACATACGATTCGGGCGGCTTTATTAGTTTCTGGTTTGAGCTTTTATATCACAGAACTTGGAATTTCCGAACTCCAGACCCCTTGTTCTTGCACGTTTATACATTTGCACCTTGTGTGACTCCACTGAATCCTTCTTCTCACCAGATATGCTCATTATATGTATAAAAGTTCCGGTATTGTCACCGGGATCTGTGATCCCGGTTCTTATATTGTAAGGAACCAACGGTCATGACCGAAGGGAGTAATTTTAATCCGAAAATAAATCCGCTTTGCTACTACAAAAATAAATCTGAATGTGCCGGATTAAAAATCCTTATAGTACAAAAGGTGGGATCACAGATCCCACCAACTATTCCGCCAACTTTCTGAATTTAATGACTATTGCTTATCCGCGAGGTCGGGGGCTGTTTTTGTGTCCCTACATAATGAGCTAATAGCATCTGGCCATTAGCACCGCTATCAACGCAAGTATGGCAGGTAAAGCCTGCGTTATAAAAATCTTTTTACTAGCTGTTGCAGCTCCATAAATTCCGGCAATGATAACACAGACCAGAAAAAATACAGCAACGTTTCCCGACCAATTTGAATCAGAGATAAAGAACGACCAAATCAATCCGGCGGACAGAAAACCAT
>Ga0302215_10002848_pt1 | contig 11802 bp, 7 predicted proteins | sample II_Fen_N3_1_FD_194580 | JGI IMG/M metagenome (GOLD analysis project Ga0302215, IMG submission 194580) | Peat permafrost microbial communities from Stordalen Mire near Abisko, Sweden - II_Fen_N3_1 | ecosystem: Environmental > Terrestrial > Soil > Wetlands > Permafrost | place: Sweden: Abisko... | reverse complement strand
GCACCAGAAATAGTTTACCATCTTCATTTTCAACCTGCAGCATGTTTCCGGCAAAGCTATTCATCTGATGTTCCGTGATGGGAATAATATCCTTTCCGGTTTTCTCCAACGAATCGACAACTACCTGGCGTTCTTTTAAATTATCAATGGCATCCAGGCAAATTACAGCATATTCATCAGCTACGGTCAACATGACATTGGTATGATAGATGGGCAGTCGTTTTCCGTAAACTGTTTGATTGGCAGAGAAATAAACAGGTTTAAATTCAAAGACTTTACAAAATTCCAAAAATACTGCTTTCGAAGTTCGCTCAGACAATGCCGCATACGCAATTTTGTTGGTACGATCGAGAATCATGCTTCCGGTACCTTCCAGATAAAGGTTCTCTTCTTCCCAAAATGTAAAATCATCAATGTTGCTGATTTTCGGTCCGCAGGAAGAAACATACTCAATAATATCATACCTGCGTTCGTTTCGCCTGTTGGGTGCAAACATCGGGTACAACACTGCCTGTCCATCGCCATGAAACGAAATCCAGTTATTCGGGAAAACAGAATCGGGAGTGAGCGGTTCGGGTGTATCCTTAACAACCAGCACATTAATTTTCCGGGATCGTAACAGGTCGACCATTTCATTAAATTCTGTAAGAGCCTGAGGTTGAAGGTTGGTATCGGGATTCAGATCCTGTTGTTGAAAATAATTATTGACAGCGGTTTGCTCGTTAAACCCGAATGCGACGGGTTCGATCATCAGGATAGTGTGGGTGGTTTGTTTTGACCCCTCATTCCCGTAAGGAGAATTCTGAGGAGTAAGATGTGAGTAGTTCATGGCAGTAAATTTAAATTTGTTACACGGAGAGGATCAAATACGAAAGTAACTAAATTATCAATATGTAAAGGGATCAGGGATTCTCCCGAATCAAAGGCAACGTAGAACAACGCAACAGCCCTCCCATTTTAGATATTTCGAAATACGGAATACGTTCCACCGTTAACCCCCATTGATTTTCGAGATGATCATTCAGGCGTGTAAACCGCTGTTCGGAAACGACAACATCCGGAGAAATGGAAAAAACATTGGCATTCATGAAATACATTTCTTCTTCAGTTATTTCGAAAACATTTTGAGCACCAAAAAGTTCCACTAACAGGTGATAATCTTTTTCATTCGAAAATCCGTCTTTATAAATGATAGCCTTATCGTGGGAAACCGGCATAAAAGTGCAGTCTAAATGCAACACTCCCTTTCGCGGATCGGTATTGTGCTTTCTAAGTTCCAGAGGGATGAATGTTTTTTCAGGAATAATTTCTTTCAGAAAATTAAAGGCATAGAGGTTAGTCCGGGCAGTTTTCAATTGAGGATAATCCGGTTTTGTATAGAGTCCGACAAAAACCATATCGTTCATCAGCACGACATCACCCCCTTCGACATGTGCTTTTTCAGGGAGGTTGTAAATTTTATTATAGGGAATCTGATCGTAAATAACTTCGTAGGCTTCCTTTTCATCTTCCCTGTCGGGAATGATATTTGAATTAATAATTTTATCGTCGATCACAAAAGCGACATCACGGGCAAAGACCTGGTTGCAATTTTCAAGTGTCCAGGGACGAAAAACCTGAACCTGGTATTTCAACAATACCTTTTCGAATGCGCTCATTTCTTTGTAGATGGCTTCTTCGGTTGGATAAACGCCATTCAGAATTGACTCGTATGATTTAGCATCAAACGCTTTATCAATGGACGGCACTTTTCCGATAGATCCGGGTTGTCCCAATACAACTGCTTTGAGAGTGGAAGTTTCGTTTTTTACGTTCAGATGCATAGATCAGATTTTTGACAAAGATACAAAACGCACTTCGGATTTAAGAGAGGAGAAGAAAGAAAATGTTGAGAAACTGTATAAATATTTAGGTGAAGAGTTCTATATATCTTCTAATGTTGTGTTAATTTGAAAATAAATCAATTTGAAAATTTAAAAATAAAATAAATCAATGATTTATAATTAACTCAATAAATTTAATTATCAAAACAAGGCTATTTATATTCGCAGAATTCTTTGGAATAAATTTCTGATTAAGTTTTTTATAATTAGAAATAATATTAAATATTTACATTGACTAAATTACCGGATTTCAGTTAGAAACTGAGTAAAAAAAAGCAAAATAAACAGCAACTAAAAAAAATGAATTAGTCCGAATTTATTGATTAAAAGTGTAAATTTGCAGATTAATAAAGGTTATATAATATTCAACACATCAGATTATGCGAAGAAATCATATCCTCTCATTATTGCTATTTATAGCTGTAACATGTTGTTATGGCAGTATATTGGTCCCGATTACTCAGAAAAGTTTAACCTACTCAGGGAGAGTTGAAAAAGTTGGAAATCAATATGCTAAAATATTTTGGCCGGGAACATCAGTCACCATTACTTTTAAAGGGACCGAACTAAAAGCAATATTAAAGAACGGAACAGAAGATGCCTGGTTCTATGCCATAGTGGATGGAATAGAAAATGATCTTAAAAAATTCAAAGCAGATACCTTAAAAACATCCGTTGTACTTACTTCGGATTTGAAAGACACCATCCATTCCGTACAATTGTTCAAGCTATCGAATAACACTTCCTGTACTTACTTTTACGGATTTGAGTTGGCCGATGGTTCTACTTTGTTGGATGCTAAGCCACTGCCGGAACGTAAAATTGAATTTTACGGGAATTCAATTACTGCCGGTCATGGTGTGGATGTATTGCCCGGACAGGAGGACTCGGGAAGTCCTGAGTACTTTAATAATTATTGGACCTATGCAACACGTACCGCAAGACATTTCAATGCCCGGTATTCGTGCATATCCCGCAGTGGAATCGGAGTCATGGTAAGTTGGTTTCCCATCATTATGCCCGAAATGTATGACCGTTTGAATCCGGAAGATTCGTCCAGCAAATGGGACTTTTCACAATACACGCCCGATATAGTGGTCATCAATCTGTTTCAAAATGACATGTGGCTGACTGCCAGTCCTGATCATCCCCAGTTCAAAGCCCGTTTTGGGACAACACCACCCGATGTGTCAACCATCATTCAATCGTATCAAAATTTTGTAAAAAGTATCAGGAATAAATATCCGAATGCTTCTATTATCTGTGTTTTAGGGAGTATGAATGCTACTGAAAAAGGTTCACCGTGGCCGGGTTATATAGAGAAAGCAGTGGAAGGTATGTCCGATTCAAAAATCTTTACCCATTTCTTTCCTTACAAGAATACTTCAGGACATCCGAAAGTTGCAGATCAAAAGGTTATGGCAGATGATTTAATCGATTTCATCGACAAGAATATAAAATGGTGAATTAGCCTGAAGGTTAAACAAAGAGATTCATGAACCAAAACAGATAAAAGAACCAAGACAAAAGACAAAGAAATTCATTAACCACAGTAGAACACAATAGAACACAATAGAGAAGACAAAAGAAATTTGATAACCACAACTCCGACAAGCAGGAATCTGGGATAGAATAAAATAGTACACAATAGAAAAAAAAACACATAAGGTAAAATACCATACGATATTTTCAATATTTAAAACCCGACAATTATAGAATGGATTATCTCAATATTAATCATATTTGTTCAAATGTATTTTTATAAGATTCCAATCTGTCGAAGTTGTGGTTAATTCAAAGTGTTTATATTCATAGTCTTGAAAATTATTAATTGTTCATTATTCATTATTAATTACTTCTTTATTTCAATCCGCTGAAAATATAGCTGTAAATAGCATTATTGGCTTCAGCCTGAGGATTGAGAAAACCTTTTGTTATAATGCCGGGAGGTGAAATCATTTCACGACCAATCATCTCTTCGATAGTGTTATAGAACTGCAGGGATGTTTTTCCGACCAGTAAGGGTGAGAGGTCGTTGTGTTCTTCCCAGAACCTCAGGATTGTAATAAACCCGCTTAAATAAAGATGATCTTTGGTAAAACCACCCCCGCGGAAGATACGGGTAACGATACTAAAAGCCAGTTCGGGATCAACATTGTAATTGTTACGCAACATGTTGAAACATTCGATAAAAGTAGCTCCACTGCACATGTGATCGACCATAATGGCACGTAAGGCAAATTTCTTTAGTCGGGATAAAGTGATGTTTCCGCTCAGGTATTCGGACAGAATAGCCAGACCTTCCTGAGTTACAGTATTTACTGGTAATCCTATGTTGAATATTTTCAATTGTTGTTTAGCCGAATTGATGGTGGTCAGCATATGTACTCCAATTTCATGCTCTGTCAGGGCCAGTAATTCTTTTTGTTTAAATTTTGCCTGTGGTTGAATAAGAATACTTTTTTTGGAGTTCAGGACCATTACCTGTGAAATTACCCGGGTACTCATTTCTACTTTTGCTTTAATGCCATAGTCATTCAGTGCATTTTTGAATATTCCCATAGCAGTCTGCGCATCATAGACGGGTTCCTTCTTTGCTTCATTCGGGATATCAGGCAGGGATAAAATGTAAGTAGCATTTTGTAAATCTTTCTTTGAAGGTCTGCCGAAATAGCGCAAGGAATTATACAGGAACTTATTAGAGTTCAATGTATTGATCATGTCTATTTTATCGAAATAGCTTACAATGACCGAGCGGTACAACTCACGGATTGAAATGTCCTGAATATCCAGTATCGGGATGCTCATCAATTGTTGTTTCAGTTGAAAAGAATTGATTTTGATCGGGTTGTACCTGAAATTTGGAGTTTCGGTGAATTTACTTTTGAAAAAACGGTTTTTCTCGTTGATGGTATTTATAGGATTGACCTCTGCCAATAATTCAATATTTTTCAATAAGTAGAAGATATCCTTATCAATTTTCAACAGGCTTTTATTGTTGCTTTTATCCAGCAGACTTATTGAGGAAATGTGATGCCATTTTTCAAGGCCCTGACAAAAATCATTCGCATTTGCAAGGATGGCCTGTTTCAGATTTTGTTGAAGCAACCGTATTATTTTTGGATACGTATCCCCGGTAAGTTCATCACAGTATACTTTTTTAATTTCAGTTGGCAATATCAGGGTTTTGGTAAAGTGGGAGTTAATGTATTCGGCATTGTATCCTCTTCCACTAAAGACATCGTTTTCAGCTGTTTTATTTACAATATCAGGTATAGAAATTTCGCTGAGTACTTTTATCCAGTTTTGAATTGTATTGTGATACAGGGAACCATTAATTCTCTCGGTACCGACATTGAATAATGGGACTTCCCTGTCCCATCTTTTATGGTTATATGAGTGAATATCATACACAACACATCCGCCAAAAAGTGATTCCAGTTTAGTAATAAGCGCATGCAGCACTTTATAATAAGCACTGTGTTTTTGTTTGCTGACTTTAATTTCCTGAGCAGTTAGTTTTTTATCCCACACCTTTTTACCCCATGCTTCCTCATAAATGCATTCATCAGGAGTCCTGTTCAGGTCATACTCAAAACGGGAATCGTTACCGATTAGGGTGATGGGCATAGATTTTACAAAATCTTCGGTAAAGGGATCTTCTTCGTACCATCGCTGGTATTCATTGAGAGCCATTTTCTTTTGTAGATCGTGCCTTAACTGACTGCCATTGTGGATAGCAGTGCAGCAAAAAGGAACGTATTTTGAAATTTTTATTTTAAATCCTCCATCGGTTGAAGTTAACTCAAAAAGTTTTTCCTCTTCAATGTATTTAATGATTTCACTAATATCAACTTTGGTTATCTTCATAAAAGTCGTAGGAACAGGTTGGTATTTTAATTTATCTGTCTTAAAAAAGACTTATCCACTCGTTTGTCCCGGAACTGATTAGTCAGATATCCATCTGACAGAATCCCGGTTGTGAGCAGAATTTTTTTTATTTTTGATTTATAAGATGGCAGTTAATTCCTTGACCTCCTCGGGCCTGAGATTCTCTTTCTTCACTTTGATTCCGGCAACAACGATTTCTAAATAATCTACAATATCTTCCTGAAGTTTTACGTTATTGAGTTTATTGATGTCAGCTATCGTACCCGGGCTTAGTACGTTGATTTCAATTAGCTTACCACTGATAATATCCAGTCCGGCAAAATAGATGCCATCTTTGACCAGTTTCCTGCCTATAATATCGCACATGTCTTTGTCTTTCTTTGTCAGTTTATACTTTTCGACACTTCCACCGGCAGAAATATTGGACCGGATATCCCCTTTAGCCGGTATGCGACGGAGGGCACCTATAGGTTTGCCGTTCAGCATTAACACCCTCACATCGCCTTTCTCTGCCCCTTCAACATATTCCTGCAAAATAACATAGTTTGATTCACTCTTCGATTTATTTATATAGAATTCGAGCAGTGATTTAATATTGTCCATTGCAGATTTTTCAATAACAATAACTCCACGGCCTCCGTATCCATCCAACGGTTTCATAATCATTTTATCTTTGTCGGATTGCTGAATGATACTCAGGAGATAATCAATATTTTTAGAGACATGGGTAGTTGGAATAATCTCTTTATCGGGATCGAAATAGGCAGCAGTATAAATTTTATTATTGGCTTCCCTCAATCCGTTAACTGAATTAATAATAAAAGTTTCGTCTTTGATCGAATCCAGGAAGTTTAAGACAAAAGGATCCAATGGTGGATTTTCACGCATAAAAATGACATCAAAATCTTTCAAAGCCCGCATACTTTTCTCAAATTTGGTTGAAAGATGGAAATTTGTCATACTGGTAGATACTTTGTCCGGTTTAATGATGGTCCGGCAATGGCAAAGGGTAATGCTATCGCGGATGGTAAGGCTTTGTGGAGTGGTAATTGCCACTTCGTGTCCCCGAAGAGCGCATTCGTGAACAATCCGAATGGTAGAATCCTGTTTAGGTTTTAAACTTTCCCAGGGATACATAATAAAGCATACTTTCATATTGTTGTTTTTGTTTGAATTTATATATTCAGGAAGAAAATAAATGATCCATTACCTTTCCTCAACGACTGCCGACTTTCGGATTGATCCAGGGGAAAAGAAATGGAAGAAGTCCTTTCAATCGGGTAATTTAAATTTATTAAGTTGGTTATCAATGCTTTTTTAAAAAGCATACAATTAACAAATTGAAGAATAGTACTGAGTTGGTGTAATTTTATACAAACATATCAAAAATTGTTGAATTCTAAATGATTGAAATTAAATTATGTGATAAATTAATAGAAATGTAATTTGGTTGTCCCGATAGCTATCGGGAGGTTGATTGGTTAATTGGTTAATTGGTTGAATAGTTAATTAGTTGATTGGTTATCCCGATAGCTATCGGGAGGTTGATTTTGATCATTATGTGGCAGAGAAAAGATCGTTAAAGAATCGGATATAAGGATCAATAGTGTTATGGTAAGACAAAAATCATATCTTTGTATTTTATAAAATTGTTAGTATGTAAAATATATTAATATAATTTCTTAACTTTTAAAAATTTCATGAACAAAAATCACAATTTCAAAGTTATACAACAAATACTTTTAATTTGCATTTTAATACCCTAATACGTATGATTATTCACGAATTATCCAACGAGGAACTTACAGCAAAGTTAATCCATGCGAATAAAGAAAATGCATTAGAGTTAGAAGCTGTCAACAAGAAAGTTTCCACTGAGAATGATGAAAATGAAAAACATGTTGCAGAGTTAATAGTTTCAAACGAAGAGAATGCTTTGGCTTTAATTGTTGCCAACAAGAAACTGGTTGCACGCAACGATGAAAGTGACAAACGTGCTGAAGAGTTAATGAAAGCATATATGGAGCTTAAAGAAACAGACAGAAAACTTGCCCTGTTGAAAACAGATAAAATAAAACGTGCGGCTGAATTACTTGTAGTAAATAACGAACTTGCATTTCAAAATGAAGAGAAAGAAAAAAGGGCAACAGAATTATTGATTGCCAACAAAGAACTTATATATCAAAACGAAGAAAAAGAAAAGCGGGCAGCAGAATTACTAATTGCCAACAAAGAACTTGCCTATCAGAATGAAGAAAAAGAAAAGCGTGCTATTGAATTGACCAAGAGCAAAGAACTTCTTGAAGAAACAGGCAAACTGGTCAAACTTGGTGGTTGGGAAATTGATATTACGAATAATAAGATGAGCTGGTCGGATGTAGTTTATCAAATCCATGAAGTGGAACCTGACTTTCAACCAACCTTAGAATCCTCCATCAATTTTTATGTTCCTGAATCCATTCCTGTAATTAAAAATGCGGTCTATCAAACTATGAGGGAAGGTATACCGTTTGATCTTGATCTTCAGCTGATAACTGCAAAACTCAACAAAATATGGGTCAGGGTAATTGGACATGCCTACAGTATCAATGGAAAAATTGTAAAAATAGGTGGTATGTTTCAGGATATTACAGGACGTAAGCAGTCAGAAGAATCGCTTGTCAAAATGAAAAAAGCCATCAATACTTCAGGAGAAGTAATTTTTCTAACTGATAGTAATGGAGTCTTTACTTATATTAATCCTGCATTTACCTCCCTTTACGGATTTACTTCCGATGAGATTATCGGTAAAAGTACACCCAGAATTTTCAAAAGCGGTGTATTAAACGAAACTGTTTATAAAGAATTTTGGCAAACCTTATTGAAAGGGGATGAAGTAAGAGGTGAATTAATAAATAAAAAAAAGGATGGTTCATTGATTAACATAGAAAATTCATGAACTCCTATTTTAGATGAAGAGAATAAGATCATTGGATTTTTGGGAATACAGCGTGACATTACAGAACGGAAAACTGCCGAAAGAGCTTTAAATAAATCAAAACAACAATTGAGGAATTTTGCAGCCCATTTACAGAACGTCCGCGAAGAAGAGAAGAGAGCAGTAGCCAGGGAAATACATGATGATTTGGGTCAAATGCTGGTTGCCCTAAAAATTGATCTGGGACTTTTCAGGCAACAAATATTGAAAGGAATTGAAACCATACATCCTGAAGAAATGGTGGTCAAATTTGATCAACTTTCCAGCCTGGTGGATAAAACCATTATTACGACCCGAAGGATAATGACCGGATTACGCCCTGAAATAATTGATTCCCTGGGTTTTATAGAAGCCGGAAAATCTTATGTCCTTGAATTTGAGGAAAGGCATCATCTGCCTTGTCAGTTTGAAAGTTCAATAGCCGAACTCAACCTGCATCCACAGAAGGCAGTGGCACTTTACCGAATCCTTCAGGAAGCCCTGAATAATGTTGTAAAACACGCACATGCTACGGTAGTAAAGATTCAGCTCAGCAGTCAACAGAACAAATTTATCATGGAAATCCGTGATAACGGAATCGGGTTTGATAAAAATCAGGAAGTAAGATCTGATTCTTACGGGATGATTGGAATGAAAGAACGGGTTATATTGCTTGATGGAGAATTGATTATCTCCGGAAATAAAGAGAAAGGAACCTGTGTCAGAGTAGAAATGCCGATTTATAATTAGTGATTAGTGATTAACGATTAGTGATTAACGGTTAGTGATTAGTGATTAACGGTTAGTGATTAGTGATTAACTGATTAGACATTAGAATAAAGAATAAAGAACAAAGACTAAAGATAATAAAGAATATAAGACGTATTGTTTAATAAAATATAAAAATCAGCATTCAATTTTGAATTGAATGCTGATTTTGTTTATCTTACTAACTGACTTATTAAACCGTAAAAAATTGAGATTTTATTCAATTAAATTATAATAAAAGGATCAATATAAATGAAATTACAAACCGGCATCGGGATTTATTTATCGAATTCATCAAATAAAAAATACATTATTGAGGAACTTATGGCTAACCGTTTTTTAAACGGGATTGTTGATTTGAGCTCAATGAAAGGCTCATTACACTCAACCATAACTCTCAACAGGTACATTGAAGAGGAATTACGACACGATCGGTTGCAGATACACACGGCAGAAAATTCAAGTCTGGGTTCCATGTCCAGCGGACAACAGAAAAAAGCACTTCTTATGTATCTTATTGCTCAAAAGCCACAATACCTGCTTTTGGATGATGTTTACAGCAATATTGACAAAGAAACACAACAGACTGTTACCACTATTTTAAATCAGTTGTCGGATTCAACATTGTTGTTACAGATCTTTTTTCGTAAAGGCGACTTGTTACCCTGTATCGGAAAAGTGATCTCGGTGGACGAAAACAATAAGATCATTAATCAGCAAGATGCAGTTACTTTTCAATCAGCGAATCCCGGATATGATTCAGGCATCCGGCGTTTCAGACTTCCCAATGAGTATAATGAGCTTCATACCGACATCAACCCGTTGGTTCAATTAAATTCCGTTTCAGTGAAATACCTGGATAAAAAAGTACTTGATAATGTAAACTGGACGATACATCAGGGCGAATTCTGGCAGCTTACCGGTACGAATGGTTCGGGCAAGAGTACCCTGTTGTCCATCATCACTGGTGATAATCCCCGTGGATATGGTCAGGATATGATTCTTTTCGGCAAGAAGAAAGGTTCCGGAGAATCGATCTGGGATATCAAACGTCAGATTGGCTATTTCACACCATCTATGATTCATCAGTTTACCAGGGATGATACAGTCGAAAACATGATTGTTTCGGGATTAATGGACTCTGTAGGATTATATTGCAAACCGACTGATATTCAGAAAAACATTGCTAAAAGCTGGATTGAAATATTAGGTCCTTCCTACCATAAAATTTCTTTTCAAAAACTTTCCATCGGACAACAACGCATGGTATTGGTTGCACGGGCGATTGTAAAACATCCGCCCCTGCTTATTCTGGATGAACCGACCATAGAACTCGATGATGAAAACAGCATGATTTTTATTGAAATGATCAATATCCTTGCTTCTGAAAAAAAAATAGCCATCATCTATGTTTCACATCGTGATGAACCCGACCTGCGACCCGATAAAGTATTTGAACTGATACCTACGCCCAACGGGCATACCGGGGTAGTAAGAAAATAAGAAAAACAAACTTTTCCAAAGTTTAAAACTTTGGAAAAGTTAAAGTAATAATTCAATTTAAAAACAACTTCATATCTTCATCAACGCTTCCGATAGGTGCAATTCCAAAGTTATCCACCAGCACTTTAGCGACATTTGGTGAGAGGAAAGCAGGCAATGTTGGTCCCAGGTGAATATTTTTAACTCCTAAGGACAGCAGTGCTAAAAGTACAATCACTGCTTTTTGTTCGTACCACGCAATGTTATAGGCAATTGGTAGCTCATTGATATCATTCAGTTCAAACACTTCTTTTAGTTTGAGGGCGATCATTACCAGCGAATAACTATCGTTGCATTGCCCTGCGTCGAGTACTCTTGGAATGCCACCTATATCTCCGAGTGGTAATTTATTATACCTGTATTTGGCACAACCGGCAGTAAGAATCACGGTATCCTTCGGCAGCTTAGTTGCAAAATCCGTATAATAACTACGACCTTTCATTCGGCCATCGCAGCCGGCCATCACGAAGAATTTGCGGATAGCACCCGACTTAACGGCTTCAACAATTTTACCAGCCAGGGCAAAAACCTGGGCATGAGCGAATCCTCCAATGATTTCACCTGTTTCTATTTCAGTAGGAGCTGCAAATGAGCGGGCATGATTGATTAATTCCGAGAAATCTTTCGCCTTACCTGCTTCTGGTGTGGCAATATGTTTGAAACCGGGAAAGCCGGAAGCACCTGTGGTATATACCCGGTCAGTGTAAGTAGCTTCTTTCCGTGGAGGGACAATGCAATTGGTAGTAAACAGTACCACTCCGT